>OEQX01000005.1_pt1 | contig 178831 bp, 258 predicted proteins | sample 1539851 | NCBI WGS metagenome assembly OEQX01 (sample SAMEA3891238, study PRJEB23780) | metagenome | biome: terrestrial biome; feature: animal house; material: water of meat washing | place: Italy | collected 2015-05-12
TGGGTTATTCATATTTTTCTAATCATATTATAACTTCATTGGGTGTTTACGCAACTGGTAATAACACAGGCGATAACGCAGGTCAATTGGGTATAGGTACACAAACAGATGTGTCGGCCTATACCAAATGTGTACTACCAATAGAGATGAATATGAATAACGTATATGTTACAGCAACTTTATACAGAACTTACTTAACCGATGGTATACAAATTTACAGTACTGGACAATATATTACAGACGGTGGAGTTGCCAGTACTGTATTTGTTAAAGATTCACCATTTTAGGAATATTGTACAAAGTGTATGCGGTTATTTTAGAACTCTTTTTAAATTCATCGTAAAGATAATTCAAAATTTTGGAGCATTCAATATACTTTTCAATATCTTTATGGATTAATGAGTACTGAAACATTAAATCAGATGATATATTGTAGGTACTACCTTTTAAACTGTTTAAAATATCACAGATTTCAGGGTTTACGGGTACTTCGTCAAAATTATCATCTAAAACATTTATTTCAAAATCAAAGCCATCTTTGTTTTTGATTAATTTGATAATAGAATCACCATAAACATTATATTGTTTTAATGGATTTACTACAATGTTAAAAAGATTGGATGTATTACAATCAATATCCATAAAGTATGTATTATCATTATACTTAATATTGAAACATCCGTACTCAATAAAATCACCAGGAGTTATTGATGAGTTTCTTCTCGTTTCAACATAAGAAGCTTTAATTTTGTTTTTATTTAAAAGAGTAATAAATTTCTTAGACTGTTTAGCACCAGCTAAGTAAGTATTATAACTTGGTCTTTTAAAAATTATAGGACTAGACTTCTCACCAGAGAAATATTTTTTTATAAATTTACGTTGTTTAACAAAATAGTTTTTATAAAACAAACCTAATTTTGATTTCATCATAACTCCTTATACATCCAGTACTTAATAGTACTGGATTTTTTATTATGACATACGCTTATTATGAATGGAATTATGAATGGATTTTAAATAATTATATAATTTTATCAATCCACTACCAGTAGCTACAAACAGTAGTGCTGTTGGTATCATACATCCAAACATGGTTATTAATTCATGTATTTCCATACCATCACTATTTGGCCCCACATCAAATATAACAACCAAAACAACACCTAAAATGCTTAGACAATAATATCCCATAAAGACCATAAAAGTGATATATCCGGCACTTGATTTAATATTACATAACATATTATACACTGGATTAATACAGAAGAAGTATAATAACCATACCAGTGTTCCAGTACTGAACATAATAATTGAAATAATGGAAAATATCTCACGGTAACTCATATTATTTCCTCATACCCAAACGTTGGTGGATTTCAGAGATCTTTATATACAATAGTACCACAAGGTGCAGTACTAAACAACATATAATTACGGCTAATACCAATGAACATATCATAAGACCGAAGGTTATTGTATTCAAAGAGGATGTGAACAGTCCAATTATTAATACAATAAAACCAAAATTGAATACTGTACCCAACACAGTATATGCTGGACTATATCTCTTTTGGATTACATCATATATATTTGATAATGGTCGCTTATGGAAGTACTTCCCAATGCACACGAATGCATTCAGTGAGAAGATAAATGTATACGCCATTACTAGTAATTGACCAACGAAAGATAATTCTATCCCGTTCATACTAACCTCGTTTACGTTTTTTAATTGTACTGTGCATCTTTTCGAAATAGGGAACCAAAACATATTGAACAGTTTGCCAGATAACCATTAGATTATGCACTGCACCACCAAGGATACCAAACACTAGAACAATAATTGCCATAATAGGATCACCGTCTACCATACCCCATTTAAAGATATGTAAAATCCAAGCAATGACTAGACAAAATAAACTAAGCCAATACGTAATGAAAAATCCGGCTTGTAATTCATAATCATCAGCAATTTCATCGTATACCGTTTCTAAAAATGATACACAAAAGAATTTACCAATTATAACCACAGTACTAATAAACAGCATAGCAGTTAAGATAATAAGAGCAATTTCCATTACATCCCTCGTTTACGCTTTTGATTGCGTCTAAATTCTGTTAGTCCACGGCTAATCGGCGGCATCAGACTACATAAAAAAGTAACAGTTGTTGGTAGTAACATCAAGTCAATCATTGCAGTGTTATCTGGTGGGTCAAAAACCAAAAAATACACACAAGAAACACTAATAATGGTTGAACCGATAAAAGGAATACAAAATTCTTTTATCTGTTTTTCAACATAATCAAACATCTTGAGTACAAATAAAAATCCAACCCAACACATAATGAAATAGAATGAATACAACGTGTAAATCAATGTTACTATATCCATTAGTACCTCGCATCAGGAACTTTAGCACGTAACTTATGAACGACTGGGAACAACAACAAACTTACATATGCAATAGTTGAACCCCAATAGAATACTAATACAATTGGTTCACCATTAGAACGGAAACCTCTACTAATCATTGAGTAGTGAATAATAGGCATAATCATCGCCATACCAAACCATGCGTGTAATTTTAATTGCAGCATGTTATCAGCGATGAATACTGAAATTGGTCGTTTAAAGAACCACATCAGAAAGTAGAATCCAGCACTAATAATATAGTACATGGTACTAACTTTCATATACCACGGCAGTAAATCAATAAAGTACTCCATCATTCCTCCGGTATCTTATTTCGAAGTTCAATCATAACACAACAAATTTTAATGGTCAATATAAAAGTTAAACATATCATCCCAAGTGTGCCGTAAACTGCGGAAAAAGCTGGTAGTACCTTTCCTGTGAGTGTTGCTACAATACATGCAATCAATGTTGATGCAAACAACGATTGATTAATGGCAGAATTCATAAAATCTTCACCATTACGTTTATAGAATTGTCGTTTAAAATACCATCCTAGAAACATAACTACCCAAAATGATACATAAGTTGTTAGAATAATCCCTGCAAGTGAATGTGCAACTGAACTACTCCTTAAAAACTCAAGATAAGCTTCAAACATTAGAAGTCTCCGCGAATTTTATCTCTACCATGAATAATGAGATGGATTAAGTATACAACTAACCAAATGAACAACCCAAAGAATACAATATATTGTGAGATTGAGTTCAAGTGAGGATTGGCACAATAAATTAAGTGTGCCATAAGACCAACAATTGCAAACAAACCTTGAACTAGTGTGTAAAGAACTAGTGATGAATTCCTTACTGGATACAGTTTAAAAACAATTTTCTTTTTAAAATACCACAGTACTACAACCAGTGCATGATAAAAGAAAAAACCAAACAGATAAATCAAAGTAATACTAATCATTGTATCTGAATTAAAAAACTCAAGCATATCGTATCTCCGGTGGTGAATATTAAGTTATAGTACTACCATAGTGTAGTACTGTCAATACATGTAATTAAATTTTCTCAAGGAACATATTCTCTGCCATTGATTCCCAATCGTATGGGAATTTATTATACAAACCAGCGATCAGTACTGGCATACGCAGTGATGGACTACGCAAACGTTCTTCGTTGTTCAGCATCCAATTCAGGATTGCTTTACAACCATTTTTGTTAACACCATTGTTTTCAAGGATGTTAGTTTTGTTCATGATGTTCTCAATGTGAATCATCACTTCTTCGTTGGTGAACAGTTGCAGGTCAACAAAGATACTACGAGTGATCAGTGCATCGATGTGTGGTGCTAAGCTGCTTTTACCTTTAGCAATCTGTGACAGGTTTTTGTTAGTCAGAAAGATTACTTTACCACGGAATTCAAACTGCTTAGGGATACCCTGCTGTTCCAGGTACTTAGCAGAAGTCGCGTAAGAAACTACACGCTTCTCTGACGTATCCAACACAGCTTTAAGCAAATCAATATTAGTCTCGTCAGAGAAGATATCAACGTCATCAAGTAACAGTACTGATGCGGCATGACGTGAACGATACAGTGCTTCGTACAGACCCAAAGTAGTTACTTTACCACTGATTTTCTTGTAGTCGATTTCAAAGTTATCATCAGCTTTCTGCAACCGTTGGTCAACGTTATAAGTTTTACCAACACCACCTTTACCTGATACGATCAGAGAGTTGATAGAGTTAGCTTGTGTATCAAGAAGGCATTCCAGTGCAGCCATCATGCTATTGAAGTTTTTTTCGATTTGGATTGCTTTCTCTTGACGGGTCATGGTTTGTCTCCTTCGTTTCGATATAGATATAATAGCAAAAGGGCCGACCTAAGTCAACCCTTTTTTTATTCTATTCTAACTCACTCATTGTGGTGATAGTTAATCCCATTTCTTCTGCAATGTTGCATAGCAAACCAACTGCATTGCGAAGAATATCAGTGTTATCCACCGAGAATGATGAGTTTTCATTTACAGTTGAAGACTCAATGTAGTACTCAAAATAACGAGAAGTTGAACGGACAACTTTAACACCTTCATACTTCTGTAGTTCAGAGTTGATACGCTCGATGAGCGAATCTTCCAGTACTCGATAGTCACCATTCATTCCACGTTTCCATCCATCAGCAGGACGGAAGTAAAACGTCTTGGTGCGTTGAACAGTACTAATTACCAGTGGATTCAGTTCAGTGATTTCAGATAAAGATGCCATTTCCGATTCCTCATTAGTTGGTGTACATACATAATACAGTTAAATGAGTACGGTGTCAATACCTTTTACTCAACAATTCCCAACTTAACAATCTCATACCCATCGAGTTGCCCGTGGGGACACTCAGGTGTTTCATAAGATGAACCATCATGGATGTCCTGGCATTGACTTTTGGAATTCTCAAGCAATCGTTGCAGTACTGATACGTCATCAAGAACGTAATACAAGTTAGCATATAAGTCCGTTACAATACAGTACTCCAACATGTCAAATGTATCAATCGAAATTTCAACCTTAGCAAATCGTTTCTTTTCTTTATTATACAGTGCGTACATATTAATCTCCATAATCAAGTTTAACCAACTTACCACACAGATACCCAAAGTTTTCTGGCTTCGCATCTGAATAGAAGAAGTCAGTACTTAACTCTGAATCCAATGCTAAAGCACACAACTCCACCCAAAATAAACCCCTATGTTGTACTGGCTTACAACGTTTCTGTACAGTTACTAGTCCAGTACATGATGACCACAACGTAGGGCAGATACCACTATTACTACGCTTGGAGTACTGCATCCACGAACGTTCATTGAGGTTAGCTATCATCCCTGTTAAGAATAGCTTCCAACTTTTAAAGGTTGGATTCTTGATAGCATATTCCCCAATGAGTATGACAGTTCGTGTTGCACCTTTCAAATCTATATTCATATTTTTTTTAATTAGAAGAACACAAACCAAGTCCAGAATAAATTCCACACTACAAATAAAGACATAGTGGTTTTATGTACAATATCAGCAGTACTGGTCCATCCTCCACCGTGTCCTATTCCATTTATGAATAGAACTAAGAACAAGATACCATTTACTACAATAGTACATAGTAAGTACACAAACACATTCCATGCAAGTTCAGGGGATACTAACGTAAATGGTAAAACAATTAGTAGTATTAGAACTAATAAAATTTTCATTTATCGCCTCACTTAATTAACGTGACAATTAGTACGAATCAGATTCCCAGTACTCGATTGCTTCTTTCAGCAATTCTTTAGCACGTTGTTTTGCAATGCGAGCGGGTAACAGATATGTGTACATTAACTGTCGCTTCACTTCATTCAGTGAAAGCTGTTCATGGTACAGTGCATCCATCAGTCGATTACGAGTACGTAGTTTCATATAAGTTATCCTTATTTCAAAGAATCATAGTAAGCAGTGTCAAAGATTGGAGTCATAATAACATAGTCAATACGGTCAATGTAAGTTGAACTCCACATTTCTGGTTTGTCATAAAATTGACGCTCGCGTTCATTCATACGAGTCAGTACTTCTTCCAATTTACTACGTGAAGCCATCAATGTATTACGCGATCCATAAGTGAAGTACTCAGTCCATTGATATTCATATTCAGTACTGATAGATTGAATAGTACCATCTTTGAAATGAGCTAAGGCATATCCTTTCTCTACAAAGTTATCAGGTGGAAGAACACTATCTGGATTAGTTTTCAATGCTTTGGTTAACTTTTCTTTAATTTCAGTTAACGTGCATACTGAACGAATGTTCTTCAGGTTTGATACTTGAAAATCACTGTACTTTCCAAAGAAAAATACACGCCAATCTTTAGGTTCATTATCAGATACGGTAACATCAGGATGATGGGCGAGTAAACGAAGAAGGCCAGCTTTGTGACCGTTAATGTAGATTTCATGGATGTGGTTAGCAGTTTTCTTAAAAGTAATCATGGTAGTTCCTCGATTGTAGGGATGAGAAGTTCATCCCCTTGATAAGCATTATACAGTACTGAATGTGTTTGTCAACTCAAAATAAATTCATTTCATGTGCGTATTGTGGTTCAAGATAAGATAAGTTTTTGAAACTGTCTTTCAATTCCGCATCATCTACGTACACAGTACCAGGTACATTCCCCATAGTGAAACCAACCCAAACAGTCATGTTTCCAGTTCCTAAGCGGGGCATTGATAGCGTCCCGTCAGGTGAAACATCAAACGCTACACTAAAGTCATCCGTTACAACTTCCGACCCATTTTCCAGAATAATACAACCACGTTCTTTAAGCTTCTGAATGTGGATAGCAGCCTCTACAGCACGTTTAAAGTTATAATAAGACTCTTTATCCTCGAACATTGATTGTTTAACCAGACGCTTGTTTAGCTCGGTTACTTTGTGCATTTGACGCATTACTTCAACTCCCACAGTTGTAGAATTTCATAAGAGCCTGGTGGTGCTGGATTGATAATCTCAGGGTATTCAGTACTGTTAGGATTACCACCAGCATTGAACTCAGCAAGTAATAATTCGAGTTCATTCCTATCATGAACAACAAACACGCAATATCCAGTTCCTTCTTCAAGAACTGTAGTTGATCCCGCACAATCCCATACGGTATCAATACATAATAATTCTTTAGTGTTTTTATTACGCAACGCAAACATATATGTCTCCTATCGATTCGGCATATTCTTTCGTAGTCGCAAGAGAAATTCAACCACTGACCATGTTGTAATGAAGGCAATATAAGTTGCAAGGAATCCAGTAAGAATAAATGCAACCAGCGTACTACCATTTGGGGAATCAGTTTTAATGCCGATGACACCATCGGCTACAGTGAAACATGTAGCCATTAATGTGTAACCTACGTACAACACAAAGAAAAACTCATTCTCCATTGAAGGATAGAAACGGTTAAACACTTTATAAAATTTAAAGTACAGTAGGATTATACCAACAAAGGCATAGAATGTAAACAGTGTTGTTATAATATATGAGATTAGGTTCAAATTATACATATCAACGCTCCGGTAGATTATCACGTAATGTTTTAATTCGATGATACATTTTCATACCAATATTACCAAAGATACCATATCCAAGTACTAAAATGTATGCAATAAGCATAGTAATAATTACTATAGTGCCAAAACTATAATGTACACTACTGATACCCATTGTAGTTTCAACGATTATTTGAGAAACTGAAAGAATCAAAAGTACAACTACAATTGGATGATTTGGGTACATTCGGTTGAACAACGTTTTGTACTTAAAGAAGCACAGTACTCCACCAAATAAGAAGTAAACAATGTAAATGCAAGCAACAGCATAGGCAAACATGTTAGTGTAATAAATCATTACCAATCCTTACTTTTCAGGGATATTAGAACGCCATATATCAATGCGATGAACTAGTCCAAAGAACAACCATGCTGGAACGGCAGCTATCATAACAACAAATGAAAACCCAGTCAACACCGATACCAGATTTAATTCATCAGTACTATACCCACATATCAGTACTTCTAATATTCCCCACGTACATGCACAAAACATCAAGAATGAAATTGGGGCATCATAGTAGATACGTTCATATAAAGTAGTGTATCGGAAGAATGCAATAATGTAGCAAAACATATAATACACCCAAACCAAAGATACTACATAAAATGATACTTTGTTTATTAATTCAAAATATTGTTCCATTTTTACCCCAATATATATTCAGAGAGTAATGTATTAGCTTCATCTTTGTTCTTAAGGTAATACATGTAATATAGATTCGGTTCACCATCTTTAGCACTCAAATCGAAGTACTTTAAACTATGTACTTTCATAGTAAAAACAAATAATGACTTAAAACCAATCTCACCGTACTTAACAAATAGTTCATCCAAATGAATGTAACTTTTTGATTTGGATAATTCTTTAACGTCTGCATCAATTTCAGATAAAAGATTCTTACCTATTAAGTTTTCAAATGAACGCATGATTTTATCCTTTACCGCACTTTTTAATGGTTTATTAAGAATACCTCATTACATCAGTTCTGTCAATAAAAAACTGGATCTTCTTCAGTAACTGGTATTTCTCTACGTACATCACACGAAAGAGGATCAGTAATGAATACATTGCCATCTTTATCCATCATGACATTACTGGAATGAATGTCTGGTACAAAACGCCCGTGAAACTCTTTCATGATGTTAGCAGCGACCGTTGCAATAGCAATCTCTTCAGAATTTCCACGCATATCATTCACTGAAGTAGCGTACTGACCAGCATGTGCATAAGAATATAAATCTCCAATTTTAGTACTAACAAAGTCATCATAATTATTTTTTTGTTTAATTATAGGATAGTACTTGTCCATCTCATACCATCCAAAGTTTCCTTGTTCGTTGGCACTGTAGATCACTGGAAGAAACTTGGTTCCTGCGTTTTCAATGCAGTACATTGCATAAGCACGAAAACCATCCCAGCGTGAAGTGGTTACTTTAAATGCACGCCCAGGATAGTTTTTATGTTCAACTACTACAGAGTACATCCCCATTCCAAGCAAAGTAAGTCCAGCAGCTTTAACTTGTGGAAAGATTACGCGTTCAGCATAAGGAATATCAAACTCCATCGCACAACGAGTTTTTGATGGACGCAAAATGTCAATTAAAGTTTTGAATATTTCTTGCTTAGTCATTACTTTATCCTCTGTAGTTAATATCAACATCATAACAAAAAAGGCTGACCGAAGTCAACCTTTTGTTTTATCATTTACCGTATTTGCTCATGATGTCCTTTTCCCAAGGAGTTACATTTCCATTTTCGTAATCACGGAAAGAGTCATCAAGTGTAGTCAATGCATAATCATATGCCTCACCGGATTCAACATCAATATCAACAGCACCATTCACTACATCAGTCCACGCTTTTTGTAGTTTACGAGCGTTGTTACCAACTTTATCTTTAATCCAACTAAGATTACGATTTATACTCTTCTTATCAGCACCAGCTTTCTCACCAACATCTGCAACCCACTGCATTAATTTATGTAGTTCGTTATGGGATTTTTCAGTCATTTGGCGGTCTTGTGACAGTTCAGCTTCCATGTCATCAATTTCTTCGTCTGAATGAACATCGTTCTGTTCTACTGCACCTTCTTCATCATCACGCATCAGATAACCATCTCGTGTAACCTTCTCACCATGATCAGCTTCATACTTTTTCATAGTATTGAATGCAGCATCCATTGCAGTTACAAAACGACTCTTTTCACCTTGTACATAAGATTTAAGTGCATCGTTAACTGCATCAGATACTAATTTAATCTTATCGTCTTTACCTTCCAGACGGTTTTCTAACTTAGCTAGTACATTCTTAACTTGTTGAGCATTAGCACGGTCTTCTTTACCAATACTATCAAATGTTTTAAGTACGCTTTCAAGACTTACTTCCTCTTGTGCAGGCACATCACCTTGTTGCGTACCTTCAAGTGCACGCATTATAGTACTGAATACTTCAGTTGGTTCAGTGCTCTTATTACCTTTCATTGCATCAAGTACAGCTTGTGCTTTACCTTTGAGTTCTTCTTTAGGAACTGCCTGTAGTGCTTTGACAATACCCTGAATCAACTGTGGTTTGTTAGCAAAGATCTTACCTAAGTTATCAGATAACTCTTTAACAGGGTTAGCAGCTTTAGGTGCTTCTGCTTTTGGTTCTTCTTTAGGAACTGCTTGTTCTTTCTCAGCACGTTCCATATCAGCAAGGCGTTGTTTCTGTGTTGCGTTAAGAAGACCTAATGAGTTAACATAACGTAGCTTTTCTAGCTCAGTCATGTTCTCAGTACTCTTAACTTCACCTGCTTCTGCGTTTGCCTTACCAGCAAGTCCCGTTCCTTGGTTTCTGGAACCACGTGAACCTTGTCCTGCTTGATAACTATTTTTGCGACGATTTCGGTCGGCCCATTTATCCGAGTGTTGTACTAGTCCACCATTACGATGTTTCATATCCCCATTATCTTGTGGCATATTTTTAATCCTCTATCCATGTTTGATTGTATAAAATACGACGTATTGTTTTTTTACATACACGGTATTTATTACAATTTTCTCGTGCATATTCTATCACATCATTATAATTATCATTATAATCTTTTCTTATTTCTCTTACAATTTCCCATGTCAACACAGCAACACCACGATTAGTTGTTGCGTTACCATGTGAATAAGAATATAGTACGTTTTCAGATGCTGTGTTCCATTCCAAATTCAAATAGTGATTGTTACTTCTATTACAATCTTTATGGTTTATGTGAACAACTTTTTTCTTTGTTCTACTCGCCCACTGTAACTGTTTCTGTGTGGGTGGTGGTAAAAATGCGTCAGCTACTAGTCGATGAATCGCCTTTCTATTTTTCACAGAATTGCGATACAAATCGACCTTCACATACCCATCTTTATTTTTAAATCCACAACTTATATATCCAGTTTGTTCGTTTCTTACTCTTCCATGATCAGAAATTGAATAGTCATAATCAGGAATTAATTTCCAACGTTCCATGTTTATTTCTTCCATTATATATAAAGGTTGACCGAAGTCAACCCTATTTTCACTGTACTATACCATTAGTAGTTACAGTCAGCTTTCGCTGTGAATGTTTTACTTTCTCCGCGTTGTGTGGTGATTCGTCCGAGTAAAGTAGTTTTGTCAATAGTCATTGTAGTTAGTACTGGAACATTACCTTCAAAGTCAATAGCTTTGAAATTGTAGGTGGTTTCATTCTCCACTACACTTGGACCAAAGAGTTCATATGTGTTGATTTCAAGTGTGTCACCATCTGAACGCAACAGTGTGCAGTCCAGATTAGGAGTAGCCAGTACAGGGAAAGCCAAACACATCATCATTGCTATAATTAATTTCATTTCACTTCTCCTGTTTTTTTCTTAGGATCAACCAATGACCAAATGAAGAATCCGACAAATAACAGTACTAATGCATATAGTGATAATGTTTCTGCCATGTTTGATATGATTACCTCAGTTGGTTTATGTTCTAGCAATGAAAATATTATACGACAAAGGGCTGACTGAAGTCAACCCCTTTTAATTATTTTTAAACTTATGTTTTTCGCCTTCAATAGAGTTCACGATGTCATCATGAATCTTGCGAAGGTTATGAGTTTTCTTTAGTGCTTCATGTAGTGCACGGAATGCTGCGTGTACTGTTGCCTTGAAGTGCTCTTTAGGAGTCACTTTAAGTTTCTCAATGATATCACGTACATAAATTGGATGATCTTCAAATACACGATTCAATTCATGGCCTAGTGATTCTAGACTGAAAGCTTTTTCACGTGAAGGACGATCATGTGCAAGACTTTGGTCAGGCTTTAGTAGACCTAGTGAATCAAGATACTTATGCTTATGTGCATTATCAATTCCAGAAATATCCACATCATGCGATGGATCTTTCTTATTCCATTTATCAACCATTTCATACTCCTTAAAGAGATAAATTACTTTAATATTTATACTTCATGTGCTGTTTATTTCAACAGACACTTAAGATTATATCACATATGAAATGGTTGTTCCAAAGTCAAATCAGTACTGTTTAAGTTCTGAACTGAAGATAAAGGAATCCATATCTTCTAGTGTTAACTTCAAGTTCGGTGTGTACTTTAATATCACACATTCAGGTTTCTTAATGGCAGCTTGATAGGCAGCAATTGCCAACTGTTGAAGCTGCTCTGGTGTGTAGTTCATGCGTTCTGCATTGAATACGATGTTCTTAATATCACCACCTGGCAGCTTCTCAAACTCACGCATAACAGCAGCCATCACATCATCAGATGTATTCTTATAATCCCAATGAGGTAGTTGCATAACGTCATAAATCTCGCCATTGTCGTTCATAAGAGAGATCCATTTTTTACCGTCCGATGAACTAAACAGACGACCTTTAATAGCAATGTTCTCTACCAAATTAACAAAGGCAAATATGTCTTGCTCATTTAGCTCAATGCTATTAACGTTAATCCAACCCATACTTCATCTCCAGTTATAAATCACGAACGACATTCATTAAACACAATTTGGGCTTTATCGCATTCAACACCCATATGCATTCTTTGTAAGTAGCTATTATATCATCTAAATGCTCAGTTACAATGCTTTCTTGAAAATATTCTTCATCATTGAGCTTTGCTAATTTAGTAACATCACACGTAGGCACTATAGGTCTGGATTGTACACCCATTCCATTATTGATATTAGTGAAATGTACAAAATGGTACTTCACAACACCTTTATCTAGATTTATTATACATGACAAATTTTCCAACTCAGTTAGTTTTTTATTACAAGTAACATTAATGAAACCAGCATTATAGGCTCTATAATCATCTACTGATATCTCAAAATCATTACGTTCAAATATAAGTGAAATGAGTTGGTCCAGTGGTTTGACATTCATATATTTTAATGAATTTACGTATGATACTTCAATCTTAGATGAAATTATCTTTTTACTAAGTGCAGTTAAATCTTTGTTAGATTTAACTGTTAAAACAATATGTTTAAACCTAGAACTTTTGTTCTTTTTTGATACTTTAAAACGACCTTTACGATTCATAATTTCCTCAATTAATAATTTCACATTTAACGTGTGGTTTATATAGCATAATTAACCCATTTTTAAGTACAATGATTGTTGCTCTGTTAGTAATCGAAACGTTTTTAATTATACTTTTTTTATATGTTTCAACATATTTCTCTTCATAATTTATACATTTAATATATTCTTTTTGTTTAGCACTTACAACAGTACTGAATAATATCAGTACAAGTACTATATATTTCATTACTATACCTTATAAACAAAAAGGAATTCATTTAAGAATTCCTATTTTACAATCATTTATCTAACATACCATTGTGCAAACGTTCATATACTTCAGTTCGACGCAAATTCACAATATCTTCTGCGTATTTTAATGTAAATGCCCATGCTTTTGGATGTACGTTAAGCTTCATACGAATTCGATTTTTCATCAACTCTCCACTTAAACGAATAAATTCGTGTACACCACGACTACCGTATTCAGTAATTAAATCATTAATGTACATATCACGAAGAGTTTCATCTGCACATTCTTTAACCATTTCTACGTCAGCGACGATGCTTTCATTAACTGAAGTACTGATCATTTTAATTTACCTTATTTAAATTCGACTGTAATTTTATCACCTTCAACTACGAACTTACAGTTGTAGCGACGTGCCATATCCATGTACATATGCTCAGAGTACCAAGGAACATCAATAATCGGATGCTCTGCATATTGTAAAACTTCACGGTCGCCCACTGTAGTAATGATGAAAGGAATGTTCATCTCTCGTAAAAACAGTTCAGCACCAGGAGAACGATTAATAAATTCAGTATCATTACGTAAAGTAAATCCATTATATTGTAATTTAAGCTTCATATGTTATCCTCTATTCAATACCATTCTTTAAAACCATTAAGTTCGGCTACGTGAGTGATTATAACACATATAACATTCAGGTCAAGTATAATTTGATCATAATTTAATTTTATACGATCATCATTATATGCTCTAAAAACTACATCGTAATCAAAGAAATTTGCGTTTTCATCATTCATTGAAACGATTCGGTATCTACGTCTTCCATCTGTATTGAATATAGTTAAACACTGTTGAAACTTTCTCATTAACTGTTTAGATAGGATATTATAATATTCAATATCTTTTTGTGAATTACGTGGGTCATCAGGAAGATAGAATGAAACAAATTTCTTTAATTCTATTTGAGTTTTATCCATATATTACCTCATTTGTTTCTCTTTTACTTTGTCGGAACTCATCCTTTGCTTCCTTAACTGACATGATACGAACTAATTTAGCACTACCGCAATAGTACTGAACCTGATTACGACCAATGTCTACATGGTGGTCTGGAACTTCATATACAGATATAGCAAACCCAGCACGATGCAATTTACCTAAGTCCATAGTGAAGAATCTGAACAAATCTTTCAAACTTTGACAGCCAAATACCCATCCACTTTTGATTGAATAGATCCCATCCTCAGTTGGTTCAGGTTGGAATTGAGAAGGTGTAGTCATGAGCAAACGGTCAAATCCATTTTTAGTACTGTATCTGGTTGAATACCGTGCAAACGGACCTACAGTTCGTGCAGGATCTAAGTTAGGTTCAATGTAACTAAATTTAAGTTCAAAACGATATACATACATAATTAAAATCCTCTAATTTATTAAGAGAATTATAACAAAAAAGGCTGACCGAAGTCAACCTTTGTTTTGAAGTTCTTGAACTAATTGTCGTACTTCGTTAATATTATTACACTGCTTTACAGTGAAGTAATCATACTTACGACCATAGGTTCTTGGGTCATCACCTTCCATATACTGCTGCACATCAAAGATTTGTAAGTAGGGATGCTGCATAACACGAATATTATCACTTTGATAAATCAACATAATATCAATCCTTATATTTACACAAGCCACCAAAACTAGTTTCTTTAGCACCACGACGCATCATAACTAATTTAGCATATTGTGTGCCATTACTATCTTCATATACATCTACTTCAATAAACGCTAAGAAGTTAGGGTCTGTGTCGTTAGAAAACTCAGTGAAGCTAATGTCGCCTACTGTATGCTCTTTAACAAACGTATATGATTGTCCATCAATATATACAATATCTCGATCGTCACTATCACCTTGATAGATATGTTTAATATTACCATCTGTACAAACTAAACCTTCCAATGGTTCAGCATATGACAATCCACACATTAACATACATACAAAAAATAAAATAATTTTCATGATTATTTTCCTCCAACGTTAAGTGATTTCTTGTACTGATATTCTTTATAAGTACTATACCATATATCACCAACGTAAATCAAGTACCACGTAGCAGGATAAAGAGCCAATCCAGTACTGATGTATACGAACTTTTGGTCAAGGACATCAAATACATGCAGAAGGAAAGTTACTCCCATAATGCAAGAACAAATTAACCATAAGTTATAAGCCATTGAATCGCAAGCAAAAATAGAATCAAGCTTAGAAATTAGGACATATTTGTTTGTTAAAATAAAATGAATTACTGCAACTAAACAATATCCTGCCATAAAAATAGAAATTAAAAAAGACAGAATAATTGGAATATTCAACAACAAAAGTAAAATAGTGTTTACCATTTTTTAAGTCCTATATTTCACAGTGTAAGTTCAATTTATCTATATCTAGGTCACGGCGTACCGATGAGTCCAAGTAAATTACTATATAGATATCACCATTACCAGTTCTTGGGTCTACAATTAATATTACGTTTGCTAATGTACCAGAATCATCTCTATAAGTCGAGATTTTTTTATTACCAATAATACTTTCTACTTTAAAACGATAAATCACGCCATCAACAACTATATTTTTACCATTTCTAGGGTCGTTAGTCAATACATGCCACGTTCCCTTAGTACTACGACAATATGTTTCTGCTGCTGCACCATAACTAAAACATGAAAATAATGCACACACAAGTGCTATTAATTTTATATAACTTTTCATAACAAACCTCTAACGAGAAATACTTCTGTACTATATATATGTACAGAAGTATTTAATACTATAGAGGTATTTTGACTGTTACATCTTATTCGTGAACTTGAATTTGATAATATCAATCCAAATTTTAACATTTCCTGCAAATAGTGCTTTAATTAGCCACATAATTGCAACAAAGTTCTCAACCAAATCCAAAGTTTTAACTACTGCACCGAGTGGAAAGATAAAACTCAAAACCCATACAATTACTGAAACCACAACGACTGTATAGAAAATACGTACAATTGGTGAATCAAGCATAAACAACTCAGAGAACTCTTTTTTATCATTATCATCAGTAATAAAGCATTCGTAAACCAGAAGCCAAATCAGAATTAAAGACGGAATTGAAATTAGTACTGATAGCATATTTTTTTTACCTCAAGTTTAAGTGTTAAGTTTCAGACTACAGGAACCATTATACAGTACTACGAACGTTTGTCAACATTTGTTTCTTCAATAAGCATAAGATAACTTAACACGAAGAGTAATACCGAAATAATATCAATAACTGTAAAGCTCACTGGAATGATAATAGACACCAGTACTAATGCCACGTTTAGCAAGAATACAGTAGTGAGATCTACCATCGTTCGTCTAGTGGCTAATGCCACTAGTGTAGGATAGAACATAAACAATAGTGCAACAACAAAACTTAGTACTAGATACATTTCTTTTTCACCTTAATAAAATTATAACACAAAACCACATCAACATCTGGCTCATCATACAAGTACTCAAAACGTTCTTTACTTCGTTTAGTACCGATATACTCACCATTCTTATGCCAACGCCATCCACCATCCTTTGGTTGTTCAGACTTCAGTACTGGGTGATAGCACAGGACAATTTCTTCTGGACCTTCAATTAGGTTCTTGTACTTCTTCATAATCTGTTCAAGCGTATCTGCTACACCATAAGATGGATGCATAAGATAAGACTCAGGACGTGGACGTCCACTTGGTAGAATATCATCAGTACTATTAAAGATAGCACGGAAGTCTTCAGATGTGTATAGACTTCCATCTTCATGGATCATTGGGTATTCATCCACGACATCGTAATCAGTGAAATGTTCAATTGCATGTGCAGGTCGATAACCTGCAAGGATACCTGCATGTTTAGTCTGGACAATAGTCATAACAGATGTATTGTTTACATTTGGATCATGAATTTCAGCCCAAAACGGATGATTTGGATCAAAAGTTGCATTTACCAATGTACACTCACCAATGTAGTCAAACATAGTTTCCTTGAAGTTTAAAGAAACTCCACGTAATGCCCAGTCAGGTGAAGTGATGAAATTAAGATTAACTAACATAAGTATCCTCAGATGCAATTTTTTGATGTGGTTATTGTATCAAAGATGTATCGATTTGTACAACATTTATTGTAACTATTTCGTACATATAGTCAGGTGCATTGAACTCAGCATACCACTCAATGATCTCACAAGCAGCATCAACTTGGTTGTTCGCATTAACACGTCTTGCATAGGTACTAGACATTTTATATCTACCATTTACATACACGTTATATACACCATGACACCACCACATCTTAGTCATTTATACTAGGCCATACTTTATATTGTAAGTTCTGGTATTGAAATTTACCAATTTCATTTTTCTTACGGAATGATTCATCTACTTGAATTTCCGCATCGTACTGACCATCAGCCTGTACAACGTACTTAAATTCTTCTACGTGTGAAAAACGTTGACCTTCACCTTCTGGTTTATAGACTTGTACTAAACCTTCAACTAGATATAAATTCATTTATCATTCCTCATCACTTTCAGTTAGCATAATGCTATGTACAGTTTCCACATAGCGGTGTGTTTTAGGTGTGTTATACTTTGTAATTTCATCAAACAATTTAAACAGTGCATCTACTTCACTAAGAGCACGAATGAATACATCCATCTTGGTGACTACTCTGGAAAACCCGCGTATGTTATTAAATTCAGAGACGTGTTCATACACAACATAGTATCTATTCATATATTAAAAAGTTCCATGAATTCATTGAATAAAGAAGTTCTAATGCACATAACAAATTCAAAGTCAACATCGATGGTGTCAAGTAGTTTGAACAACTTTGGTACTAATGGATCATTCACCTCAAAGTTATGAATCAAACTTTGTTGAAACACATTTTCTTCAGTACTATAATCAATAACAAAATATTCAGCAATACCAGGTGGTGTGTAAACATCATATAAAATATGGCGGTGATGATTTGTTTTAGAACTAGGGGAATATATAAGTTCTATTTCATAAGATTTATCAGCACTGCGTGCGTAACAAACAATATCAGTACTTGTTATTTCTGAACCATCACTTCTCTCTGAAAAACAAACATCAGCATAGCGTTTTCCAGAGAGATTCAAAAGATCATGAGTTGTTTTACCATAACAGAAATCAGTTTCAATGCGTATCACATCTTGATATTCAATTGGTCTTGTATCGCGGCGTTCACGATTAAACACTAATTTCAACAACTCATTAATATCCATTACTTAGTCTCAATAACCTTTAGATTTACAAAGTCACCTTTAACCTTCATACATTTGTATTCAGTGCGAGATTCATCACCAGCATCACGAGGCCAATGAGTTACAGAGTAACACTGATCAGGTGTTTTATATACACCTTCACCAACGGTGCGAGTGATTTCACCATTAGTTAGTACTACTGCAAGATATAAAGTAAACATATTAGTCCTTACAATAATTTATTAATAATAATAGCACCCAAACCAAGTACTGCAATAATTGCAGATACCCACATTACCCCGTTCACTGCACCTGTGAGTTCTTTATCAAACTCTCGGCACTTCTTGCGGTAATCTTCCCACTCTTTGTTATTCACACTGCCACTCCTAATAGGTCGGTAGCTTTCTTGAGTACTACATCAATCGTTTCCAGTACTGCACCTTTGTGTTCAATTGATACAATATTATTATAAGTATCAAGGTCCAAGTACTCCATATATTCAGTTTTGAATACACGAACATCAGTACTAGTGATTTTAATATCACAACCTTTATCCCAAATAACCTGCATCATTTCATTGGTAGTCATTATTCAACCTTATCATAAACAAGTTTGTGTGTGCTTAGTACTTTGTTGTGATGTCCAGGGCATTCATATACATACAATCGCTCCTGTCGTTTTTCCCAACCACCACAGATACGACCTGATTGTGTACATACCTCATACTCGTTAATAAAAGACTTACCTGTGAATGTACAATCCTGACGAACTAAGTCTTTTGCACTAAACCTGCCGTCATCATTACATGCTGTAAGAAACATTGTACAGAATACAAAGACAACTGTCAATAGTTTTTTAATCATTGAACATCACCCCAACGGAAGCCATTCATATAATTCAAATTCACCTCAACGAGTTCATGTGTTTTTGTACACCAAATTGATAGAGTTTTTGTAACATCACCAGGTGAACTTTCATACTTCACACAATACCCTTCAATGCGAAGAGTTTTGTTAGTCCAATGTTGCCACTCAATCCAAATTTCATTAGGATAATAAACCATATCTTCCTTGAACCTATGGTATTGATCCATCGGTAAGTGACCTTCAACTTCAATTACTTCAGCACTTCGAACAAGTTTGTCAAGCTTGTACTTTATCTCAGCAAGATATTCTTCATCATTCAGACGAGTTAATAAATCTGCTGCACGTGTTGTATCAAGGCTCATTGTTATTCTCCATGAATTACGGAAGTGTTGATTCGTGTTTTACCGCTAGTGTATCCAGTACTTGTATTTGCATTAGGACAGTACACAGTGTATAAAGTCGCACCAGCACCATCTTGTTGCATACGATAAATCTTACACCCTGCTTCTTTTAATTCAGCAGGTAGAACAAAATCACTTGTACGTTCTTTGGTAGAAGCATCACATGCAGTGAGTAGAAATGCGACGAGTACTGCTACAATGTATTTCATTAACGAACCTCCACTTCTTGAGAAAGAGCATGAGTCAGTGCATTTGAATTCGAACCATTCATTTCACGCTGACATACAAACATAATGGCATCTTGTACTGAACCTGCGATTTCATACTCACGACCTTCTGGATCAGTTACCAGATGTTCAACGATACAACCACCTCTCAGTACAGAAGCACCAGTACTTACACTAATCCTGTAACCTAAAAAATCAAACTGCATACATGCGTCAGTAGGTTTCATCCAATAACCGCTGTTTTGATTCAAATCGATGATTACAAAACCTTGAGTGTTAGTTTGAAACATAGTTAATTCCTCATTTAATTTAAAAGGGCGGGAACGCAGTGACGAGTACGATTATGCTGTCTTTCCTTTCACTGCATTCCCTTTTATATAAAACATAATACTGCTATTATTCAGTACTGTCAATCGATATAAGTACCTTTTTTAACATCACAGACTTCTTCCATCCAATGTGGATTTTCGTTTTTATCAGTGAAGATTTGTTCTGCTTCTTCTTTTGTTTCAGCTAGGACAATACGATCCCCTTCATCCAAATCACGGATACGATACACTTTCAGTTCTTGTTTCTTCTCAAGAATATTACACAGTTCACGTGCTTTTTCTTCATCGCACTTCCCTTCATTAGCATAAAACCAAATTGCTTTTTTAATAAGGTCACGTTCTTCTTTAGAAAAAGACATAATATTTCCTATCATTTGTTAAAGTGGATTTCGTTTGATATAAACATTATACAGTACTGATATCTTATGTCAAGTATTAATCACCAAAAATCATCAGATACCCAAACCAACCCACACAGACGACTAAGCTAACAATACCAAAGACAATCTCTAAAGTCATGTTACATCCTTAATCAATGATTTTATATTCACGATGACCATAGAAGCCAGCTTCAAGGATGCGATTACCATCAGCATCTTCCAAGTCCCAGCCACGGGATGTTTCGGCAATAATAGTCATGATGTGACCTCTTGGGAAAATCCCACTCAGAGTGGATACATCCTCAAGTAATTGAACTTTCTTACCAACATTGGAATTCGGTTTAAACATTTTATTTCCCTTATTCGTTGATTACATCAAGTACTTTATCCAGCTTTTTACCAATGCTTTCCTTTGGTTTCTCACCATTCTGGAATACATTAGTACTGCAATACTCAGGACGCGTATTAGGAAACTTCTCGTTCATCCAGGAGTGACCGTAAACACCCAGCATGATGCCAACGATAAGAATGATAATTTGCATGATAATTTCCTCTGATTAAATGTTAGTAGTATAGTACTTGATTTCGTTTTGAATTGCAAGTTCTATTTGTTTATTGAAAAGAATTCCAAACTCTTTGATTGATTCACAATCGAATTCAATAGAAAAAGTATACTCTGGTACACGTACATTGTCAATACCCAAATACTCTTTTATGTAAATTTTAATGAGTTCACATAGTGCAGTACTAAGACATTGAATTTCAAAATGTTTTGCACCTTTGTCAAAATACTTGAATGCATCAATATCACCTACAATAAAACTATTCTTTAATGTAGTGAATAGGTTCTCAGGAAACACGGTAATAGGTGACATTGATTTAAGAATGTATGTATCTTTGGCATTCTTAATGTACTCAATGAAGCAGTAGTTAACGTCAGGCTCGATTGAACGATCCGCGTTATGATACCAGTGTTTAAACTCACTGTATTCAGCAAACTTATGCTGGCGTAATGCGTTACAATCTTCACACAGTGCAGTCATGTTCTCTTTATCATTACCGCCCTGAAGACAGTCCAGTACATTATGGTCTAACGTCATGCGTACAAGGCGTTTCCCTTTAAGTACATAAGGTCTGAATTTATAACGATCTTTAGTACTGTGCTTGTGTAAAGTGAATACTACATTAGATTCACCGCAACAATCACATTTAAAGCCATCACGTGACATTACATGAATGAGTTTTCGAGTATTTGGACCAAACTCTGATTTGGTAATGTTACCTACAATTTCTGATGGTTGGTAATATTTTGAATTCCGTCGAATCAGTTCATCTATAGTGCTCATTTTACATTAATCCTTCTATGCTACAACCAATAAGTACTTTTTTCACTTCAATAACTCGTACCAAATAGAATCCATTTGAAAAGTTAAAACTATACATTTGTACTAAGGCATCTGCTTCAGATTTCGCACGGATACATGATAGATAAATTTCACGTATATCACCATCCAACGATACTTGTTTCTCTGCATTGATGACAATAGAACGAATCTCAAAACGAACGCCATAACTCATTGAGTTTGTCCTACAATAAGCTTTGTGTTAGTATTACTATTGTAACACCACATTTGTTCTTTACTAACTGTAATCCAAATATCTTTGTTTACTTGTTCGTATGTACTATCACGTACTGCTATGCATTGATTCATGGAATTCATTGGGGTTATTTGTACACCGGAATTAACAGAGAAAGCGACTACTAAAAAGATTACTGAATTCATTTGATATTCCTTAATGGTTAATCATCCATCTCTTCGAGATGTCTGTTCGCTTCTAATACTACGTATTCTACGCGAATGATTAATAACTGTCAAGGACTTTTAATATTGACGGGATTTGAGGAAGGGATTTTTCTTCCCCCCCACAAGGAGGGAAATTTGACGCTGATGGTATCAGAGCTATTGCATTGAAGATTACTCATAAAGAGTGCGAAAGCGGGTCATCCTGTTTCTCTCTACTTCAGTTTCATATGACGGTCTACACTTTTAAACATAGTGTATCTTCATTAAGTATCTATGCAATCAAATACTTAATGTGAGTACTCAAATTTTGGACGCAACTTTCCTGTACAAAATTCGATAACTCTCCCTTAGATAATTCGTAAGGTGTTATCCTTATATGTCTATCAAGGAACCACCAGCTATCCTAACGTGGTTCTTTATACAGCCGCATTGCCGTGAGGGGTTCAAACTATGCCCACATCTAACGGGTTTCTTTTGCTGTTCGCACTGTCGGACTGCTCAACTGCCCTCTACGTTTTCGAGTGGATCAGGTACATGAATATCATGCCAACAGAATTGTACAAGATAATTATATCACAAACTTTTACTTCATCCCATAAAAAAAGGTTGGCATAAGCCAACCTTTTTTCTTTAGAAATCTTCGTATTCGTACCCTTTTGCAAGTACTAGCTTCTTAAGCTTTTGCATAGCTTCACTGTACTTTCGGTGTATTGATGAACGGGATTTAACATATTTTCCATTATCATCAACAAAACCATTATCAGCAATCTCACGAAGCGTTTCAGGTTCATATTCACCTAGACCATGAACACGCTGGATAATCTCACGTTCTTTAGTACTCAATTCGTTAGTCAGTTCATTGATAGCATAACGTAAAGGTGCACGAATACTATCAACATTGAGGTTAAAATCAGAAGCAGGTGAATGAATAATGTCACCTAATGTACCATCTGTAACACCGTCTAATGGTGCATCCAGCGAAGTGTATTCGCTTTGAAATAACAAACAATTATTAACATGCTGAATCTCAATCCCAGTACCCTCTGAGATTATTTCAGGAGTTGGGCGAACACCATGTTTACGCATATATTCCTGGCAGAATCTTTTTACTTTGATCTTATGAACACTCATATAACGTGGGAAGTGTACCATATAGTTAGCGTCAGAACTTTCGTTATAGACTGTCATGTAAATACTAGAAGAAGCATAGGTAATGAACTTAACATTCTTATTAAGATCAAAGGTTTTTAGTGCTCTCATGAACCCCTCAACACCATATGAAATCTTATCTTCAAATGGGATATAACAAGTACATTTACTTGCTACATCAATAATCAGTCCATAATTGTAACGAACTAACAGTTCAGTGTTTTTCTTTACATTGATACCAGCTTGAATATCACGAATTAGATCTTCATTGGAAACATTTGGTGGTCGCTTAAGTGTAATATTATATTTGAAACTGCTTTGTACTTTACCTTCATTTTCATCTTTATCTTCAACGAAATCTAAGGCTTCTAGTGTGTTGACTTCTTCATTAGCAAAACATTCATCCAGAACTTCTTCGGCAATTGTATTTAAATCAAGCTTTTTCACTTACATCTCCTAATGACGAAATCAAAATCGATATACATTAATATTATCATCTGTGAAGCAATCATGGTTATGCACATCCATGAAAGTACTAAACACTTTATCATATAAAGTTGTATGTTCTTCATGAATAGCAGCATCTACCATGTATTCTCCACCACTTCCCATAAAGAAAGTGTAGTCTTCATGTAGATATTCAAGTTTTTTAATAAACTTTCCTTTAGTTAAAATCATATGAATAACATAATCTTTAGAAAGAAGCACACAATGGCAACTTAACTTTCTGTCAGGTATAACTGGTACTTTATTAATTAACCAATCCAGTACTTTATCAATTTCACTTACTGCCCCACTAGCACTGAATAAACGGTCATGTACATATAAAGTTTTTTGATTAACAACTCCATATTGATATTTTGGTCTTAGTGGAAAAAAACCAAATAAGTTTCGTGGTATAGTTGACGTAACTCTAGAATCGGTAATCAATAAATTTAATCGTTTATCAATATAAACAGTTGTCATATTAAACCTTATCTAAGAATTTATCGTATATATAAAATTCTTTATCGGTGAATACATTAATTCTAGTATCGAATCTTTGCATCGTGTTCATATACAATGAACTTTTTAAATAAAAATACAAAGCAACAAATTCTGATATATGCATATTCTTTTTATTGTTACATAAATTCTTTAGCATTTTGATGCTATCAAATTCTTCTTTATCAAATCTGTACTGGTAAAAATTATATCTATTGAACTGGCACTCATAGATACGAAGTGCCATTATATCAATACATGCTTGCGATTTACAGTACTTATTCAATACGTCATAATCACCCGTACATAATGCTACAAAGATTTTATGTGCAAGTGTAGCTTTTCCTTCAATCGTATGATAACCAAAGAACTTAATGATTAAGTACTGAAGAAATCTAAACATTTTATTTAGAATTTCTCCGAAATTACAAGTGTATCATCATAATCATCAGCAATATCATGAAGAACTTTTAAGTTACTTTCACCAGAAACGCTTTTTACTTCGTTCAAAAGATAGTTTAGATCAACTTTAGTTACTTTTTCTGAATCAAACACACAGAAAGTTAATTCAGCGTTTGGACAGATCTTCTTCAGATTATCAGCAACAACTTGTTTGAAGTTGAAAGATGGGGAAGCAACCAGGTTAACTGCAACGAGAATAGATTTCATAATGTTTTCCTTTTTAGCTGATAATTAAATTAGGAGCACATTGTACTCCATATTATTTGTTATGTCAAATACTTTTAGATACCAAGTGCAGTAGATAACTCTTTACGTTTGTTATATGAATCAGATTCAATCTTACTTTTCTTGTTGAAAAGGGATTCGATATCCTTATAGATTGCTTCGATAGATTTAGTTACTACCCATTCTGATTCTTGAAGCATACCTTGGAGTCGTGCGTACTCAACTTTGATAGTACTGCGAAGTTCTTCACAAACTTCTTCATTCTTAATTAGTGCAGCACTAAGTTCTTTGACCTTATCGATGTTCATAAGTTCCTTACTCTAATTTGTTTTTAACAAAATAATTATATATAACATACTAAATTATGTCAAGTATTTTTAGTACCTTCTTCTGCCATTTTTGTGATATACCAATTAAGTACTGATTTGTGTACCATAAAAAATGTGAATGCAAATATAGCAATAGCTGCTGATGTAACACTATTAGATAATGACCCAAGTTGGATGTTAGTACCTAAAATAACAATAAATGGATACAACACAATCAATCTACTGTAAGGTTCGTCTCCAGTATCACGGAGAAATCCAAGCCTTTCATGATCAGTATCCATAGTGACAATTGGACAGAACATAAGTGCAGACATAAGAGCAATACCAATTTGTGCTACATTAGAAATTGTAAACCACAAAGGATTTAAACCATATGAAATATTATTTTCTGTACAGTAGTAACCAAACGAATTGAATGCACAAACTAAAAATACAAAAATACAAATCTTATTATAACCTCTCATTTGTTTAGCTCCGTTAATTTTCGTTTAACTTCTAGATCATGAAATTCATCGGCATATGAGTTTTGAACAGTTCTGATGTATTCCAACATAACAAACATAGTTCCACATACCCATAGATATGTATAGTAATCAAATACAAATGCATATAACATACACGGTACTAAAATGAAAGTGTAAACAAAACTATATCGGGTAGTTCCAAATACTTTCAGATATAACAAACGTCGATGTTCACGGGCAAATGTATTGATGCACACTGAAAATGTAATTAATGTATACCATGAAATACCCTGAATTAAACCTGAAACATTTAAAAGTTTATGTTCATCGGAAAACCCCAGTGCATTTAGCACTGGAGCCATAACCCAACCAATAATACTAATAAGAAAAAGATATTTTGCATTACTTAGTGTGAACATATTACTTTAGTCCCCATGCTTTTTTGATTGCATCAACAGAGTTTTGATCCAATACTTCCTTTTTTTCTGATGTAGTTTGAAGTTTATTAATTACATATTCCTTTGCATCTTTTTCTATCATAAATTTACCATCAACCAACACACCAAAAACTTTAGAATTTCGGGCTGGATATGGATTAATTTCATCAAGAGTACGGACTTTCTTATCAACTATAATGGCTTTGATGTAACCAGTTTCAAGTACTGTTGTAATCACAGTCATTTCAATTGCAACTGGTGAATCCTCCCAATATGCAATCCATTTAGTAAAGCTACGATCAGGTGAATCCTTTGTGCATTTTAATTTAATTGCACTATTAAAAATGTATTGTTTAAAATTGTCATCGACAACTTCACTAATACTAAAATAACCTTCACGCTCTTCAACATTACGTTTGAAATTTGTAGCTAATACATCCATTTTCCATCCCCCTTGGGTTACTTGGTGTGTTAATTATAATACTAAGAATCTTTGTTGTCAAACTTTTCCATCAAATATTTTTCTATTAATCTAATTTGTGTTGGTGGTAAGATAAAGTAATCGTACATAGATTTACTACCATGTATCGAACAACCTACACTAATACTATAATCATATGGATATAAGTATATTGGGTCTTGTATATCAGGTATGAAAACTATTCTTGGTATATTACCATTTCCTATTCTTACTTGGACGTTATCATTATTATTAAGATAATTTCTTATACAGTACTCAATTATACCATTTACTTTAGAATCATAACCATAATTTTTATATTCAGGAAAAATGAAATAGCGTTCATGGTATAGATATGAGCATAGTAACGCTGGGAAAAAATTCCAAAATCCTTCATGTTTTGCAATTGTTTGTGCATATTTAAAATGATTAGCATTACTAAAAATATTATACAGCACAAAATACACAAATGGACTTACCAACAACACTATTGTTAACATCAGAAGCCTCTGTATTTTTCATACACTTCAACGCATTCCATGATTTTGTCATCGTCCATCATATCATAGCCTTGTAGAAATTCTTCTTTATCAACCTTCCCTGCCATCATATCTGTGTCAGAAATTCTGGAGTCATAGAAGTAATACATATCTTTATAGTACTGGTTTTTGTGCTGCTCAATCTTTACTTTAGCATATCCAGCACAAAATGAAGGAGATTTAACAACTTCCCATTTATGCTTCTTGATGGGTTTATCATTAGCATGTTTTTCCCTGTATGTCTGACGATAACGTTCACGCATTTCAGGCATGTATTCTTCAGCAGTACGTTTAGGGGGAGTTTTACCAGTCCCAATAGTTTTAATAGTTTGACGTTGTTCTTCTGCGTGTACTGGGGAAATGAAACATGATGTACCAAACAGTACTGCTACGATAACCATAAAATTCTTAAACATAATCAAACCTCTTTTACAATAATATCGATTGATACTGGAATTGCAATTTCACTATTACATGAATATACATCAGCACAGTACTCAATATCTAGTACTTTATAATATTTCTCAAAACCACAAATGGTAAGATTCAACGTTGACCCAACTACTGGGAGTACAGGAAATGATAAGAACGCAATTTTAGAATGAAATTCTTCATTGATATCTTGATATACAGTTGCAGTAATCACAATGGTAACTCCTGTAGTGGTTTCATAATACCGAGTACTGGGTGATTTTCAATCATTGGTCGCCCTGGTACACCAGTGAGGACAACTGGGATAGAACTAATATCTTTTACATAGTTGAATCCCTCAAACGTGAACTCTTGTTTTTTCTCATTATACAATACCCATAGTATTACGTCAGCTTTTTTCTGGATATTTTTTAACTGTCGAGTACTAACACATGGTCCAAAGTCAGTCCATGATTTATACTTGATACCTTTTACTTCAATACGAAGGTTGTTTACCTTAATATCACATTCACCGTCACGTGCTTCATTTTGGAATGCTGGATCGATATTAAGTTTAATACCAGTATTGTTTTCAATTTCATTAAAAAGTACTAAAGATGCGTGCTCACATACCATACCAACAAAATGACTATGTGCATGATTAAAACCATATGGCGATTTACTGGCTGGAGCCAAAAGTTTATATCGTTCTGATTTTTCAATCGCTTTTGCCATAAAAGAATCTGCTTCATCTTTATATAACTTAACAGTCATTTTTCCATTTTTCAGTACTAATCTATTATCAATAACATTCATAAAAACACCTCATTATTCATTCACTACATGATAACACCAAATCATACACCAGTCAAGCTCATTTTTTGGATATGCATAATAAATACGTTATAATAATTATACCAATGGAGGGATAAATGTCAAGGTCAATTGCTGCGGCTGGACGCTATAAGTTTGGTGAATGTGGTTATGTTGTTGATGGTGCAATCCTCAATGATGGAACTAGACTAAAAAATATTAGAATCTATCGCCAAAGAAGCCATAGATTATATGATTTAGTTGATCCAAGAACTAATATAATATATCGTAAAGTACAAATAACAACTAAAGATAATAAAGGTTATCTATTAAATTACAATAAAACTAATGACCAACTATTAAGTGAAATTAATAAAAATTGTTTCTTTGTTCGTGGATATTCTGAAGAGCCACAAGAAACTGATACTGGATTTGTATATAAATTTATGCTACATAAAACAATTTTAGGTAGTTCACAAACCTTGTATCATATGTATACACCTGAATGTGGTATTATAGATCGTGATATAGATAATATTCTCATTTCACCAGTATTTGTTGGTAATGACTCAATTAGTGGTAAATTATTCAACACTGGTTCAGAAATTGATACTAACGGTATGGTAATAACAATCGTATTACCAGACGGGACAGAATACTTTACTACCCAATTTGTTAATGATGCATTTACAATTCCAGTTGATGTTATCACACAATCAGGGAAAGGTACTGCTACACTCACTTCTCCATATTATAACACTAAAGTGGTGGAATTTGATGTTCTTGAAAGTGGTGAGGATATTGATTTTGTTACATCAGTTCTTCTATCCCAATTTGAACCTGTTTCGGAAGGTGTATTTTCTGCGGTTGTTCCATTTGATGTTCATGATCGTGGACAGTACTTAGCACTTCAAGCATACAGTGGTGACTTATATCAAGTTGGTGTAGATCTTTCTGTAGACGCAGAAGGTAATATTACTGTGTATCAAACTGACAATTTACCTGTTTCTTTGAGTATAATCGGAAAAACACTGCATACTACTCCTTTCCATAAAGAATATACTTTAAGTGAGTGGGTTCTCGGTGAAGACTCTATGTACTCTATCTCAGTTCCAGTAACTGAACATGGTAAAGCACTACCACAAGTTCAATTATATTCTTCAGACAATCATGTAGTTCATAGTGAAATACAAGTGGATGAAGATGATAATGTAATTCTTAAAGTAGTAGAACCGCTTGACTGCTCAGTCGTAATAGTTGGTTACAACGCATAATAAAAAAGCCACTACATTGTAGTGGCTTTAATTTTATCTAATTATTTGAAATTGTCACGTAGAACTTCTTCAAGTGTTTTATCTGGATTGCTAATGGCTACATTATAAATCAATTCTTTAAATGCAGTTAGTGCCTGCTCAGTTGCTTCTGGACCAAAGTTCTCACTAATGCTTTTAAACATACTTTGTGCACGTTCTGATTTGATACAACTAGTTACAAACTTGTCAATTTCATTACGAAGCTGCTTAGTTGTCATGTCACCAATGAGCATCTCACTAATTTCTTTTGGTTCATCTGCACTTGTTCGGACATTCGTAAAACCAAACACATCATCACCTGAGCCAAAGCTACGTTTTTCTTTTTTAGTTTCTTTTACTGGTTCTTCTTCAACTTCTTGTTCGTATTCTTTAGTAAAGAGATGAGATAGTACATCATCAAGATTTTTAACCATACCGTCAATACGAGATTCAGCATTCTTGGATACATGTTTGAATGCTTGCTCTAGTGCTTTTTCTTGAATCTGGTCACGAACATTATTAACTACATTACGAAGTTTTTCATTACAGTTGTCTAAAATTTCTAATACTTCACCAGTTTTGATTTTTTCCAAAAGTACATCTAAATCAGATTTTACATGTTGTTTTTGACTTACTTCACCATTAAGAATTGAATTCAATTCTTTAGCACCTTCAACTGCTTCTTCATGTGTTTTAAATTCAACTGGTACGTCAACACCATCCAGTACAATATTAAGCACTTTACCATCAACGTAGGCGTAGGAGTAAGATGCTTTTTTGAAAGAAATAGTTTTGAAGAAAATGTTGCTCATATTGATATACTCCTTAATGCCCACTAGCTGGGAAGGTTTTAAACATATAGTGACATTGTACTAAATCATCGAACTTCAAGCCGAAGTCTTTAGTACCCATCAGTGTGTGGTAAAAATAATGCGAAATTGTATTAGTTTCAGCGTCTTTAATATATATACCAAATTCGGTACAGCAAAACTGAACAACTTCATTATAACTTTCTAACTTGGAAATTACAAGTACTTGATCATAAGAATTTTTATCAAATCCAATGATGTACATTTCCTCTGTTTCTGGGTGTACAATCATCCCACCGCGAGAAATAATTTTCTCGAAGTTACTGCTCAAGTACTGAATTGTTGAACTTAAGTTCATTTACAACTCCTTACGTATTACTCGTCCGGTAAGATGTTCATCTGTACAGAACTTCATTATAAATGCTTTTAGATGGAAGTCTTCTAAAATTCTATATGCTTGCTTTTTCATAACGACTTCCTTCTTCTCCACATCAACAATTATATCATGTTTCTCGTGAAGTTCCTGGATCATTTGATATGAATTCAAACTTAGTACGCTCATAACCACCAATGTCCTCCATCTCCCACAAAATTTGAACTGCCACTTCTAATTCGTGGTGAATTTGAAAATAACCATTACTTGCAGTATAGATGTAGCCATTTTTAGTAATTGCATAACCCCACTTTTTACTTTGAGAATGCATCTCACGTTTCAACCCATAAGGTGATGGTGGCTTCTTGACTGGTTCTGGTTCTCGGTTTTCGTTGTAAATCTCTTGTTCGATTCGCAACGCTTTATGATATGAGTATACATGAATCAGGCGACAAAGTACAATAGTAATGCAACAAATAATTGTAAATGTTATCAAGCTCATCAATTTGCCCTCTGCCTAGATACATATTCATTAATTGCATCTTCCAAATCATACCCTGACATTTTTACATTATCAATTGAAACATGATATTTTTTCAGCACTTTTTGTCCAGCAGTGTTCTCCCATATAGACCCATCAGGCTCAATATGAACTTTATGGTTCAGGATGAAATCGAACATTTCTTCTTTTGATAAGTTTGCTTTACGGGTTTCAATGTGATTAGTATTAAGTAATTCACGAGTATGTTTAATGCCATATTCAGTGTGCTCACCAACACTACGATGCAAAACTTTTAACTGCTCGGCAGCAGTATCTTCATCATAAACATGAATAGTTTCAGTACTATATAAAATATCCTGAATATTACCAGTACTCACTTCTGTCCATGTGTCTTTGAAATGCACTTTGATTGTTTTCATAAAAGCTCTTGTTAGTTATATGCAGTGAATAGATCAATATTTTTATCATCTACACTGATTAATTTACCAGTTGAACTAACAAACACAATATTACCACCAGGGGTGATTTGAACACGCTGGTTTACTGAATATTGATCACTAAGGTTATAATTAGCCCATTCAACTACATAACGCTGTTCAACACCGTTAGTATCATATAGATAAACGTGTGTAACGTCACGCATTTTTAAACGGTCTAACAGTGTAGAGTTGTCCATGAAATCCGATGGTGTATTGCTGCGTAATGCAATACCGAACTCACCGATAACAGTACTAATTGTCAGTCCGTTTGAAAAACGGCTACAAAGAGTCTTCTCATCAGCAATATGCATCCATAAAACATTCTTTACATCAATATCAACAAATTCACAGTTTTCAAAAACCAAACCTACTTTGGAAACTTTACCATTAAATTGCATTAGTAACTCCTATTTTTTTATATTTTAAAATTAAATCACTCACGGCTTTCATTAGCTTATATGGAATAGCTAACTCTTGAACAGTACTTTCCATAAAATGTTCTTCTTCTGTATCATAAAATGTTGAACTATAGTGTTCACAATCATCTATACTATCATAAAAAGAAGACGTAAGTTTATCAACAATGACAGTGATTTGTTTGTCAGTTTTGGCACATCCTACCTGAACGGTTAATCCAATATCATCAGCCTCTACACGAATTATAAACGAATTATTAGTATAGTTCAGCCAACAATCTTCACCAAAGTATACAACACTGTGTTTCTTCTGAAATGAAGTTGCGGTGTTAAGAACACCAATAACAACATCAACTGTTTTTTCATTTAAAATATTAGACATTTTTATTCCTGCTTCGTATGTTTCGTGAAATCTCAAATATTCCATTCAACTGCTCAACAGTTAAACCCTGTAAATCGTAAACTGTTGATAGCTGAAAGAACATCTCTGAATCTATAGTATCATGTTCAATTGGAAGACTCAAGAGGTCTTTATTAATAAAATAATCATATGTTCGAATTGTCAAAGAATCACCAAAGATATCAATGTAAAATTTCGGAACATTATGTAACGAAACATCTATTAATATGTTTTCAGCATATCTACAAGAAATTTTAGAATTATTTTTATAAGATTGGTATGAAAAATTATAAGGTTCATCGACCAATGTGTATGATGAGGTATCACCTTCGGAAAATATTACACCACATTCAATAAGATGTGTTAACGACTTAGGTGGAATTTTTAACATTTCACTTCCCATCCTTACTCATATTACTACGGATCACCCCACTAAGAAAACATATTTTCCTTAATGTATCATAACTGATATTTGTAAGATCATGTACAAAATTCAACTGCAAGTACATTTCTTCAGTTAATTGATTAAATGTATCATCAACATGAATGTTAGTATGTTCCGTTATATCTATTTCTATATTATTTTCCCAAATATCAATGCTAACAGCATAGTCTGATGTATGTCTGGATTGAACTGAAATAAAAATATTATTACTGTTGTATAATGTCTCTGTGTATCCATTCAAAAATGATCCAACGACAACATCAAAAATGCCATCTCTAATTGGGTTTTTTGTTTCAAACGTATCACTACAAACTTGACGGTATACAATGTCAACATACTTATCAATTAAAGTAAACAAATAACTCATTGCATTCACCTATATAAGAAAAAAGGCCGATTCATCGAATCAGCCTTAAGTATAACACAGTAGAAGTTAAAAAGTCAACTTCTAAATTACAGCATCCAAGAGGAATAAAAAGATACTGTTAGAGGGTAACGAATATAATGAATTTGAGGGTAATATCATTATACGTAAAAAAGTGATAGCTTCTATACATAAGGAGGAATCAGTACTGACTAGAAGCTATCGGGTTAAACGATTTCAGTACTGAGTGTTTAGTTTAGGATGAGTATTTCCATCTTCGATTTGTTTTAGAATCGAGTCACGAATTTCTACTGCCCCTTGATAACTATATTTATCTTTTGGGATCACCCATGTATATTCGCCATCAGTGGTTTTAAAATCAATACATGGATTATCCCTGTATTCAGATGCAATGATTGCAATAACATGTAATGAATTCAATGAATGATTTGTATAAGGATAATTGTTATTATCTCTGAACGTAAATGTTTTAAGTTCATCAGGTGCAACAATGAATTCCATTATTCATCCTCGTACTTCTTGAATGGTGGAACATCTACCTTGAAGTCTTTGCACATCTTAGTTGTACGAACTTCAGTATTGTTGTGATAATTTTTCTTAAATTCATAAGAAACATAATTACGAATACCAGGTGTATGAATAATAGCAAGAACCAATGTACGACCAAACAAGCATAATAAATTCCAGAACATATGAATCTCCTAATTGTGGGTTTTAACCAAACGTGAGACAGCTAGTATAGCATTAACCTCATCCAATGTCAACCCACCAATGTCATTAATCATTGAGTACTGAAATAGTGATTCTTCAGTGTAATGGTAATCATGAGAAGCAATAAAGATTGCTGGTTTAGATGCATCCAAAATTATCTTTGTCATTGTACTATATATATCAAATTGATATAATAGATTTTCACCTGTATATGCTACGTAGATATTATTTGAATAGGCTGGATGTACCATTGTAAAACCATCATAACATAATATTTTTATGTTATGATCGTCAAAATTGCCTGTATAAAGGTTATTACAAACATCTTGCATTATACGTACTATTAGACTAGTCATTTAACGGATTTAATACCTCTTCTGGAATCAATCTTTGAACTTTAAGGATAGCACTAATGTCATCAAATGTTAATCCTAATGTGTTGTTAACGAGGCAGTACTGGAAGAATTTTTCTTCAGTGTTTATATCATCTACATTAAATTCAATGTTTTCATCAATATAATAATCTTCATTAAAATTATCATATTCAGAAATTCTAAATGTAACAGTGTTCAAATACATATCAATTGAATAAAACTGCTTATTAAGTTCATAAGCCATAAAAATATTAAAACATTTACTCAAATCAGTGATTTCATTCAATTCTGGATCATAGCAAAAAACACGCACTTCACCAACGTCTTCTACTTGTACATCGTGTAGTGACCATGTTTTATTTTGTAATACATAATCAACAAATTTTACAATGTTCATTTTCATTGTGTACCTTAAAAATTTATTTACGATTCCTTGCGGAGTTTTTATTTCTTGCTCTAAATGTCGGTGTCATTGAATGACAATTCGGACAAAGAATTTTTAAATTCGATAGGTCATTATTTGTTGCATCACCATCAATATGTTCAACTTCGGTAAGGACTGCACCATCAACTGGATGACGTTCATCCCATCCACAATCTTCACATGCAGTTCCACGTGTTTCATGTAGGTATCTTCTCACATAATTACTAATTTTGCAAGTCTTACCAGTACAACCCAGTTTATCACCAGCAAGCCAAGACTTAACATAAGTGTCATATTGGTGCTGTTTATGGCATTTCGAATCACAATATTTCTTATCTGTTTTTCCTTTAGGTATAAATGTATTACATGATAAACAGTACTGATCCTTCACCATCTCACCTGTATGTCGGTTATAACCTTTATTATTATAACTAGCAGCACAAGATTGATTGCAAAATTTCTTTACTTCAACCCCTTTACAAAAAGGTATTGAGTTATGACACATCAAACACAACGTTGGATTTTCATTATAATATCTTTCACGAAATTCTTTATTAAGATTCGACAATGTAAATCCATACTTTAATAGTATTGTATTATAAGAAGGTAGTTCTTTACATTCATTGATATCTTTTTTGGTTATATTTGATTTTTTATTTTTGTATAGATTGTACATAATCTCTTTCATAACATCCATATCCTATATAAGTAATATATAGTATTTAGTGCTATGAAATAGATTCGAACTTATTTGTGCCCCAATTCCGACTCGAACGGAAAAATCTCACGATTACAAATCGTGTGCATTACCAATTTTGCTATTGAGGCTAATTTAGGAAGTAAGATAACCAACAAGTCTCCATACTCTTTCGCATTGAGGGGAGGTCATCTTACTGTATTATTTATCATTTTTATTTTTGCTTATTTCGACGCATTAACTTGATTAAAGCAAGTGTAGGCATAGGTTGTGCTGAACAAAGTACTTCAAGCTGTTTGGCAGTCTCTTTACTTACTTTCATTTTTACTCTTACCTTTATCTAATGCTGCGTTGATAAATGTTGACAACTGTTCTTTCGTCATTGTCGGTTGTAGTTTCTTACTAAGATTCTGTTTACGCTTCATTATACACCCAAATGATGTTATGTCAATTAAAAAGTAGTACTGGATACTGTTGCAACAATATCCTACAGTGACCATTTTAGCTAAAGGTGAACTGAGCATACTCGAAGTACCTCTCACTGTATTGTACCATAATAAGTCCTTCAGCTATTCAGTACTGAATACTTACATCCTACGTCTAGGTTTTAAATGTGCACTAGTTGTAATGTGTAGGCACATACGGAATTGCTTTATAAGCTACTGAATCGGGAATCACAACCTCCCCATGTGATTCAGTACTGAATACGACCGTCTACATTTATTTTAAGAGAGAATGATTACTGGAACTAATAGTTTTCCATCTTCATCAAATGAATCTGAAAAATCTTCACCAGACTCTTCAACATCTGTGTCTCCTGCTTGATATGAATGAGCAGTTTCGCATTTACCAATCGCATAGTCATCATAAGGCGAAGCATGAATAAGAATATCTGCTTCTGGATTATTCTGTAAAATTTTAATTAGGTCTTTGGCTTTCATTTATAATACCCGCTAGTAGTTTAAGTCTGCGGCGTTGAATACACCAAGTGAAGTCTTACCACGTAGTTTAGGTGAAAGGACATACTTTGTCAATTTCTTTTTACCGTACCAGTGATTGAATTCGTCTTCAGTAACATGTGGGTTCTGGAAATCGTATTCACGTTTCTTATGAAGTTTTTTAGCTTGTTCTGCAATCTTAGTTCGTTGATCTTCTGGAATGTCGAATGTATTGTTACGTTTGCACCATTCGTGCACTAATGCTTCCAGAAGGAACTGTTCAGTTTCTTTGACTAGAGTGATTTTAGTCAAGCCTTTTTCGATGTTCATATAATCATCGACATATCCATTCCAAATAACAATCTCTGGATTGCCGTCAATCTCTTGAAGCATTTTGATCAAGTCATTCTTTTTCATTTAAATTCCTAGAAATCGTTTTCAATAGTCAAGTACATAGTTTCAGTAATAAAACCATCTTCTTCAGATTCATCACCTGAAATAGATAAAGATTCAACCTTGTACTCACCCAATTCAATCCAGTTCTTAATTTCTTCACGATTACCTTTGTGACGAACATCATAGTAATGAATAGCATCCAGTACTGTTCGGTAATCATTAATATCAATTTCAGTTTTGCTGATTAATTCATCATCAGCATCAGTCTGTACTAAAAAGTATGTCATGTATACCTCTCGTTGTTTTTTTTGCGACTCTGGAGGAACTCGAATCCCCAACCAATTAATTAACAGTTAATCGCACCACCTATTGTGCTACAGAGTCATAATTATTTATAAGCCATGTCTTTTCAAAAATCTAGCAAACACATTTTTGGAAGCACCATAACTTTCATATATACTAACTTTTTTCTCACCATTATTCAAACGTTTTTTGATATCTTCTATGTTATCTTCTAAACGTTTTACGTTTGCAAATTTCTTAGATGGTATATTATTTTTGGTTCTATAATTCAGTACTGAACCTGAACTAATATTCATTATTTTAGCAATTTCAGTATCTAATAAACCTTGGTTAATATATTCTTTTACCTTTTCATAATCAACAGATGTTTCACCACCCTTTGTATTAGAAGGAGGCTTGACCATTTTTTGTTAACACTCAACACTACAATATTTTGTATATGATTTCACTTTAGTATGCCTACGGGTAAATTCCATATTACAACAAGCACATACAAATGAATCATATCGTGCTTGCACACCATTCTTATGTGTTTTATAACGATGTTCATCAACATGAAGTATTTGCAAATTTGACAAATCATCATTTGTGAAATCATTATCAATGTGGTCTGCTTCTTCAGACTCAGTTAAATATCTACCTTCTTGTACTGCTAATAGATATCTGGCATATTGAGTACTGCTTCTATCAGTTGGAGAATTATAAAGTATTACAGTTCTTCTACCTTCAGGGTTTATCTGTATATACCCATTCTCCCAATCATTACTGTATGGATATTCTAATTTTATTTTCATTATTTTATTTCAAAGTTTGTGAGCCATCTGTGAGTCGAACACAGTACCTAACGATTCGTATAATCTATAGTTTTCACTATAGTACGGACTATATCATCATCCCATAGGGATGCCGGACGCTAATGATGTATTACACAGTAAGATCGTACTGTACCATCTAGTCTCTGCACCTTCCCAATACGCTTATTGGGCTTGGCTCAGGATTGTCATCACCATTACGTGTTAAGATTTCCCTGAATTCATCCAGTTTTTCAATCACCATTACTGATGAAAGTCACCATTGTCGATGAGTCGTTTGCTCTAACCACCGTGAGCTAATGGCCCGATTTAGGGTGTTCCTAGTGTTTCATTATCGTTAGTACTCATATAATAACAATATCATATAGAATCATTATACTCGAACATCACATGAATACACAAACCTTATACTAAGACAAGTTATTACAAATCTTAGTACTCAATTCTTTTCGGAACAATTTGGCAGTGAGTGTGGGATTCGGACCCACGATACGCTTTCGCATATGCTACCTTAGCAGGGTAGTGATTTCAACCTCTCATCCAACTCACTAAATTAATTATATCAGTACTGAAAACTATTGTCCAGTACTATTTTCGGAAAAAACCTTCTCCAACACTTTAAATATCACAGAATTTAATTCATGCGGAAACACATTTTCATATACTGTTCGTTTCTGGAATTCATCTGCTTCATCAGCACATAGCTTGAAAGTAATGTATTCAGTACTTAAACTATTTACTATATCTCGTAACGTAGGATATTTTAGTTTTTTTATTTCTTTATTTTCTTCTAATGATTCAAAAACAATTTCGTTATCATTAATAATAAACGATTCATCGTTCTCATTAAAAACACGGATTTCTGGGTTATCCTCACTCCAATTTTTAGAAGCTTTAGATGTTAATTTTGAATTCAAAAATGATTTAAGAAACTCTTCATATTTTGAAATGTCTTTAACACTCATATCACCAACTTTAATTAAAAAAAAATGGATGGTGACGCTTTTAAACGTCGCTGTCAATTCAGCTTTATAACCACCCGTTTTAACTTACCTTTCGGCTACCTTGACGTGGGGCGTACAGGCTACTAAAAGCAACTTCTGTAAACATATTTCCACGCCTTACCCTTTTAAATAAAAGTCCATCCGGTTTTCCAGTTTGATGAAGGACTGTCACCTCTAGTTTAAACCTGCTAGTCAAGTAATAATTGCCTATCGTCCAATTATCAAACCCGTCTAGGTTAACATTCACCACTTCCTAGAGTACCAGAGATCTTGTTCTGGATTGCATCGACGTAACTTACACCATATACGTCTGATTGTGGAATTCATTTTATCAGTACTGAACTATTTAGTCAAGTACTTTTTACAAATCTGGACGTTCATCTTTAAACATATTAATATCCTCAGTACTGAATTATTTAGTCAAGAATTAATTCGCATTTTTTTGAATTCACCAACCAAGTACTTATAGAACTCATAAGTGAACAATGGTTCTTGTACAGTACTCATTTGAAAATATTCTTCTTCTGTCTTTGGTACAGGTGAAGTATATGAAATATAGGGATTATAATCTTCTTCTACATAAGTAGAAACTTCAACATTAATTGAACTAAGATCTTTATGTAACAAAATGTTTAATATAACAGTTCGTTGGTCAGGAGTTTCTCCATTTTCCATCCACTGTAAACACAATCTCATCAGTTCATCCCAAATATAAAATTGGAAGTTGTAATCTTCAAGGTTGCGTTTTATTGCTTCTTCATATTCACTAAACATATCAAGTTGCCATATAAGTTAAGATACAAACATTATACAGTACTGAACTATTTAGTCAAGCTTTTTTTTCATCATCGGTGCACGATATGCATCAGTACTTCTTCGTCGAGTTCATTACTTAAATATGCTTTGTACATGCACTTGATACGTATAACATCCCACATTCTAGAATCTAATGGTAGATAATAAGGATTCCACTTTAATTTTTGGCGTTTCATCCACTCTTCATGTGTCATATTCGTACCAGTAGTTCAATTAAGTACATTTCATATGCTGGATCGTTGATAAGTTTATCATACATATGTGGCTCTGAAATGAATTCCCAATGATACTTTAGCCATCTACCGATACCCGAATATCTAAAATTAATGTCATTCATCCATTCTTCATGTGTCATGGTTTTTAACCTTTAATTAAAATTGGCCGAGGTAGAGGGACTTGAACCCCCAACCTAGAGATTAGAATTCTCTTGCACTATCCAATTGTGCTATACCCCGTATTTGGCGGTGAAGGTGAGATTTGAACTCACGGAGGACTTTCACCCTCGCTTGTTTTCAAGACAAGTGCATTAAACCGCTCTGCCACTTCACCAGTACTAATAATTATATCACATCTTTATGTTATGTCCCATTATATAATGAATTAATGATTTATGCAAGTGCTTTAGATACACCGACACCAATAATTCCAGTGATATCGATATGGATATTGGCAAGTTGATTACTATCATATGGGTTTGTTTCTGTAATAACCAATGTTGTATCATTGACTAAAACCACAGTACCTTTTACACGATAACCATGTAGTAGTACTTGAACCTCATCTTCAGGTTTTAATGATTGAATAACTTCAAATAAAGTTGTTTCCATTTTTTGTATTCCTTGTTTAGTTTTGATTATTTGACTTTCTAAATGCCAGTTCGCATATAAACCAGGGTTTTCTGGTATCCAAAACATATGACCTGAAAAGATTTTCATCTCTTAATATATCATAATGTACCTGACGAATGCCATTCCCAAAGCAGTCATGTTCTTTATGCTGTTTGGACATCCATTCTTCGTGTGTCATTTTATGTATCCAGTACAATTAAGTGCTGCATCTCTTCTTTTGTAAAGAAAGCACTGTCATGAACAATAGAACCAGTCTCATCAACCACATAGTACAGGTTTCCATATTGTTGAACATCAATTCCGTCAATTTCAATTCGTGGAAAATTTTGCACAACACAGTCTGCACCGAAAACCTCACCAAAAAAGTTTCCTGCTGGATTGATAATGACTTTCATATTAAATCACCTTTATTATATTTTTGAGCAGGTATGGGGATTTGAACCCCACCCCCAGAATCGGAAGTACTGTATGCCGCCATCAACACTTTACCTGCACCGTAATAACTATTATATTTATCTTACTATTTTTTATCTCTAATAGCAAGCTCGTAGATGAACCAGTGGTTGGAATCTTCGTCCAAAACCAATGATTCGAACGTTTTTTTATCGTTCAAAATATCATAATGGCCTTGGCGTATACCAAATCCAAAATGATCATGTTTATATTTTAGTGACTCTATCCATTCTTCATGTGTCATTTTATGTATCCAGTTCAATTAAGTGTTTCATTTATTCTTCTGTAAAGAAAGCATTGCAATGGACAATGGAAAAGGTTATTATATTTTTTTGTCTCTAACCGCAAGCTCATAGATGAACCAACGATTTCCATTCTCATCTAGTACATATGATTCGAACTTATATTTGTCTCGTAAAATATCGAAATGACCATCAATAAATCCATTTCCAAACTGGTCATAACGTTTTTTCATCATTGCCATCCATTCTTCATGTGTCATCTCTTAATATCCATAACGGCTATACTAAAATATGTACCAAAATCATCACAATTGATAATGTTGTTATAGTACTCAATTGGGTTACGCAATGATATATACAATTCAAGCTTAAAATAGTATATATCTGCTGCATTTATATTATAGTGTAGATTAAACCACTCATCAAATGTCTTAGGCTGCATTATATTTATCTTTATAAAAATCCATGATTTTAGTCAACAGTACTGCAATCGTATAATCTAAATCAGGATAAAGTAAATTGTACTGAAATTCTTCCTCAACACTATAGTTAGTGGTACAGTACTGGTAATCTTTATAACCTATTGAAAAATAATTCGGATACAATGTACAACGAAAGCGATAAGCTTCATCTGTCATATAATCATTGTATTCAACACAGAAGTATAGTGATTTTGAATTTAATTCGATAAGCTCCACGAAACCATCTGGTAATGAATGATTATAAATGGTATTATCATTATTAAACCATTCATAATATTTTTCTAAAAAATCACTAATAGATACATCAAGACTTTGTATAGGTGGAGTTATGATAATTTGAACTTCGTTATTCATTTTCTCCCCTTATTATATTTTACATATGGGTTATCATAAAGATCATAACTTTTCTGAGCACGTTCTTTTTTGCGTTCATACATAATTCTATCATACTCCTTCGCTTTCCCATTTGCTTCATTATACAGTTTTAAAATTAGCAAAAATGTATCAAGGTCAGGGTAGTTTGCTGGATTGATAGTACTTAACATAAATCGTTCTTCTTCAGTTCTAGCAACATCAAACTCATACTTAATAGTTTTATACCCACTCCATTTATATGTGTGTATTACTTTGTTAGTAAGTACATTATATTCAACGAAATCAGTACTACCATCAAGTACACGAGTAATCTTAATAGATGTACCAATGACAATCTGTACAGAACTCATTTCTGAAGTTTTAAAGTAATAAATGTTATTACGGCGAAGATTAACTTCTCGATCTCCAATGCGAACATGCTTAATAACTTCCATTAATGGTTCTGGTACACCACGAATTGGCATGTTAATGCTCCTTTTTAATTCTATACATTTTAACAGCACTGGTTTCCCAAAAGTCACCATCTAAGTTGCTGAATTTATATATAGTTTCGAGATTTTCACCATCAAACGAAAACAACACAACATCTTCTTGTACAGTGCCGTTATGTAACATGATATCATAAACTTCATTTCTTACAAATAATTCTTTGGCCTTAGAAATATCAAAATCAATAAATTTCATATATACTCCTATTATCATTATTTGTATTATATCAGAGTTTCATTGCATCTACCAGCATGTTTTCATAACTTCTGTGATGTGATTCATTTTATCTTTAAGTACGTAAGGGATGCAAATTTCACCTGGGCTTAACGTTGTGTTCTTTTGAAACTCATCTTCTTCGGAATCAGCCAGGTAAAATGGGTGTGTCACAAAGGTATCATCAACTGGACGATTATGTGGTTTCATTAATGCATCATGATTGACAAAATAATAAGCATCAATATCAGGACGGAAATACAAACAATCAACCTTAATGCACGGGTGTAACCATAAGGACAAAGAATATGTTATTTGGTTACCAATTTGTCTTGGGCCTGATGCAATTGTATTGATGTTATTTTTATCTTGTACCATTTCATAAATGAAATCTATCATTTCGTGTAGTTCTGATTCAGTCATTTTATTTCCTTAAAAAAATACCCAGTACTTGACTGGGTATTTACAAAGTAACGTTTAATCAGATTTATTTTCGTAATCTGTAAAAACAGTCAGGATTGTTGCACATAGTGAATCAACTACTGATGCACGTGTGTTATCAAGGTCTTTAGCTAGTGCTTGAATCTCTTGAAGTTTTACTACTAAGTCGATTTTTTGATTACTCATTACTTCTCCTATTGGATGTTTTTTAGATATTAATTTTTATACCACTAAGGTCTAGAACTTTTTTATTAGATACTGTTTCTGATTCTAATTTAGTTTCTTTTACCTCAGTGTTAATATTTACGTCATCTTTGAGAATATCAGGGATAATACCATGTTGAATATCATCGTACATAGAAACAACGGTTTCGGCACAAGATAACATTTCACGAACTTTGTACTGATAACCCTGTGGTAACTCATTGATGATTTCCATAATATCTAATAATTTAGTTTGGACATCAATAAGAATTTTTCTTGATTTTTCTGGTTCCATTACTCCAACTCCACAACATTACTTTTTTTGGATTTAATCACTGATGGTGGCTCATTAACGCTTGTTTGACCACGAAGTGATTTTTCCAACGCAATGATGCGTTTTAAAGTTTTTATTGATGGTCGCTTCTTCGTCAACTCAGCTTTTGCTTCTGAATAATATTTTCTTACATATCCATAGGCATAATATTTTGAACCAATGAAAATTTCAGCAACTACTGGATTTGAGTATTGTGTATCAATCCCATTCTGTTCTGTCTCTACAGTGTAAAATGAAATATTTGTATCACATGCTGAAATTTTAGCCACCAAAAGATTTGCATCGAACTTATCTAAAATTAGAGAAATTGTTTTTTCGGCATCAGCACTATATGGCATAGCAGACATTAAAAGTTGGAATGTCTTAAAGTACTTACTTCCACTAATCATGGTATTGAAAATCAATCCAATGGTGATTAATGCAAGTGTACCAATACACACAAACAAAAACCAATATTCAACACTCATTTATAAATCCTCTTACTTTATATGATTAAAATGCCCCATCAAAAATGATGAGGCGGTAAGATAAATTACTTACGATTTGCTTTACGCAGTTCAGATAGTTCTTCTTGAAGACTTTTCTTCCATGCAATCAAGTGAGCAAAACGGATTGGCCTTGCACCAGTACCGTGGAATACTGCTAGAGCTTCTTCTGCTTGATGAATCTGGAATTGAATATAGTTCACAGTGCGGTCGAAGTCGGTGATATCTAGTACTTGTGCGTTAGTTTCTTTAGCCATTTTAATACCCTTTTATTTCTTTTTTATGAAAAACCCTCATCATTGAGGAATGGTTTGCATTTTAATATCTGCCGATAACAAACATTATATCACAATATCTGTTCTTGTCCAATTTTTAATTATTAGAAAGAACAATTTTTGAAACTGGTAAATCTGTATTATTTACACGTTGTTCATTATATCCATTCTGTACAAGAATGTCAATAACTTTAGACTTATCAATTGTAAATGATTCTAACATATCATATCGGTAATAACCAATAGTCTGACTGAACTCATATTTTCCTGGCTGTTGACGACAACACGTATTTGTTTCAGCCATAATCTTATTGATTAGGTAATATGTTTCAGTACTATCAATATTTGGAATATAGATCTTATCATCAAAATGAATTACTTCATGTTTATTCATAGAGTGATTCAATCTCCGCTTTAAGAATGGAAATAATCTCTTTCTGAAGGCCAGTAATTTCACTGTTCAAAGATGATAGTCGCTTCGATAATGCCATGAATTGCTTTGCATCTTCTTTAGAACGGTCATTTCGTACTTTATCAGAACTCCAGTTAGCATATGATTGCTCATCTTTCCTGTTAAGGATATCCCAGTCTAAACGTACTAGTTTACGTTCTTTCTTCAGTTCGCTTAAGCGAGATTTCATTTCTTCTTTAGTCATTAAATTGTTCCTTTCATGAAGTCTGGAATAACGATTACGATAGGAGGATTATACTCTACATAACCATTTTTTGTCAATAGACTTTTAATATCTGAAATCACATTATCATGCTGTTCAATATCTTTATCACAAAAGATTTCCAATTCTTTCTGAAACGGTTTTTTAACCGAGATGTTTTGAGTCAGTGTTTGGATTCTCTGTAACATATCAATTGGATCTGGACTGAACTCATTACCAACATAAAGAGTACCAGATGCATCTTTTTCTAGCAAGACTTCTAAAATTTTCATTTCTTATCCTTCAATTTACTAAAGTTTTCTCGTGTAAATCCAGGAACTGGAAAATATACATCACAGTCAACATCAGGATTAATAATTACCATGTCATTACATATTATATCACGAATTTTACTACCGTCCACGATTTTTTGCATTAAATCATTCCATTTTTTACGAGAAACAACGAATGTACTAATTATACATAAATCATGTCCACGTTTTGAAATATATCCTAATACTTCATTATCGTAAACAACACGTATGGTAACTTTTCCAATTGTTACCCCTCTTACTGGATTAATACTAGTATCTTCAAAAATTAATTCTAATTTAAGTTTACCATTTGAAATAAGTGATGAAGTATATTTAGAAACCATTTTATCAATTTCTTGAGTCAAATCATCTCTACCTAGATATTCAAATACAGAATAAGTTAATTCGTCTGCACCTAACTGTTGGATAGTTGGAAGCTGGGCAACCATATCTAAAGATACAGGTTCGATATATATTCTTTCAATATCAGACGATTGTATAAATAGACAACCATCAGGTGTCGTATCTCTAACAATTTCGGCATAATATGTATAAAGATAAAAAACATTAGACTCTGATGAGTCAGTTTCTACCCAAATCTCAGATTGTTTCATTTCATCTTTATGAAGAATTCGTTGAGTAAATCCTATGTAAAAACCAAGATATAAATCATCATCAGTTTCAAACGGATTAAACATCAAATACGGATATTTGTCAAGGTACTCATTGAACTTACGCTGCACATCTCTATCACAATCCATGATATACTTTCGGAATTCAGAAATGATTATTTTTTCTAATGACATAATCAATCCTCAAGATGCATGTAGTACATAAACATCGCCAACCATATAAAAAAGCCGAAACAACGAAGTAAAATATCAATTGTTGGATCTGTCCCACCATTAACTTGGTAAACGATTACTGGGATTAAAGCAATAGTAAGAGACACAGCACATAAGATGAATGCAACAAACACCTCAAACATAAACTTAATCGTTTCCATTATTATCCTTCAGTGTGTAGTGTAGTACATCTAAAAAGTTATACATTGATTCATTACGCATAACCTTGATTGTTAAATTACGACAACCCAACATACGTTTGAGGCGACGCTTCACCGCAGTTAAATCATGTGTACTATTCGTATACAGACCATTAACCTGACCTGGAACAGTTGGCACATGAAGAATGTAATCATAATTCATTAGTAAGCGTTGATTATATTTCTTTAATGCTTGCTTGTATTCTGAAATATTTTCAAAGAATGTACAATAACGGTCGTAACGATTCATTTTATTCAAAATTGAAATACGAAAAGCGTTACCACTATTCCAATCATCTTCAGTTGGGTTTGGGTTGATATGTGCCATGTTAGCTGTACTGTACCCACCACTTGTGAAAACTTCAGAATATCCATTCTCAAAAACATACAATGTTGCTTTGTGGCCTCTGAATTCTTTACGGTACTTTGACAGTACTTGGATGTGATTACGCTTGGACTTGTACATTTCGTAACCTTCATAATCTGAACTGAATTCACAAATTTTATCAACACCAGCCATTTCGTATATCCTCGTTTAATTAATATAGGAGTATTATACATACTCCATTTTCATGTGTCAAGCTTTATAATACGGAAGACTTTTTACTAAAGATTCAGACGTATTATTTTTTACCCATGTACTACCGTTGTCATTAGATACGTATCCAGTACCATTAATAAATTTACGCATAATACCAGTAAAAATATTAGTATACACCATTACTCAGTATCCTTTGGTTTAGAATGTAAACCATACTTTTCATCATAACGATCATAGGTAGTACCATTAGTACTAGCTTTGATGCTTTCAGTACGATTGATTGGTTCAATCTTAACACCACGATAACCAATCTCTTCTTTAAATTGTTCCCATGATTCACGTAAACTCATTTTAGCCCCTTTTGTTATTTCATACACTCACGTAGGTCAATCTTTTCTACTGACCCACCGAGCACTAGATAGTGAAAATTAGAATCTTTGTTTGCCATATTCAAAAGATCTGCTTTCTGTTGAAGCGTAAAGCGTGAAGTACTGTTACGTACTGGCATAGTTACTCCTTAAAGTAGATATCACGAATTTGTTTAATCATCTCTAACTCTTGAAGTCCTATCATACCGAAGTTTTCTTGCACTGTCAACTGTTGGAAGTACATTTCCTCTAAATTATTATAAGGAATATCCACTAATGATAAAGGAACACTTTCACCACGGTATAGCAGATCTTCAACGAAAAGTTTTAAAATCATGATAGAAAATGAATCTTTTTGGATATGAAATTTGTAAAATGTTTGGTTAGTACTGAACATTGTATTTGATGGATTGAAACCCATTTCAACAAATACTGTATCTTTATCATTATGTGTGACATATGTACATCTTGAATTCGCAAGAACTTTAGATTTTGGGAAATAAAAATCACCCATCAACTTCTGTCGTTTCCAATCCTCGTATACAACTGGATGCTTAACCTTCTTCAATTGGTGCAGTACTGTCATAGTTTTTTCCAGTCCAATGAATCGAAATCGATTTGCTCAGGATTATCAACAGCGACAACTCGTGCATTATGAAGAGTTTCAAAGTAGCCGTTCCACGGTGTTCGTAATGGAACTGTCACATCGCCAACTTTAACCAAGAATGAATATTCTGGTGATATTGGGTCAAACCACTCTTTTTGTTTAGCATTTTCAACGATAGTTTCGTGTTCTTTAGTATAGCAATTATCTTGCTTCATATAAAACACCCAATGCTCTTTTAGGCACTGTAAAGCAGCAACTGCTTCCTCTTTAGAAGACCATTGAATATCAATTGTATTAAGAACGTCATAACAATTTTCAGTGTCCCCTGTAGTGTAATGTACTTCAATGCTGTATTTCATTAATCATCGCCTTTTAGTAATTTACAAATTTCAATCATATGATAATAACATGTATTCCAAAATTGTCCATTAGTACTTCCAACATCATGCACAGTACTTTGCTGGAACACATATTCATCGTTGAACATCATTTTAATATCATCAATGTAAAATTCTGGTTTTGAATAATTATTGTATTCAATACTCGTTTCACCATCTGGATCAAGTGAAATTGATGATATGTCGTGAATTCCTCTCGGATTTGTTGGATAAATTCTCAACGTAAGAGGATAGAAGTCTGGATCGGTTTCATAAGTATATTCGATTATGTAATAACCATCACCAGTAATTGATTGATATTTAAATGTAGTTTCAATTGAATTTGAGATGTTAAATCCCAGTTTCTTTATCTCATGTAGATGTGATAATATTTTATGTAAAGATCCTAAAACATGAATCAAATTATCAATTTTCATTTACGATCCTTTGAAAAGTTCAGTTTAAAAGTTTTACCAAATTCCATTGTAGCTTTACCCAGATTGTTAATATTTTCTTTCAACATTTCTTGCATCTTCCTAATACTTTCAATCCAGGCTTCTTCTTCGATACGAAGAATTGGTCGCAATCGTTCCTGAATATCGTTAAAACGTGTATTGAGTTCAACCAATGATTCATATGTGAAATCTTTCATATCGATAATAGTACTTCTTTGAAAGAATTCTTCTTCAGACAAATTACTTAAAATGATTTTATCACGACCAATAGATAATGTCAATTCATCATCTTTATTTTTTTTAATTACAATACTGATAGGTGTTTTTAATGTAATGCAAATATCATGATTATTAAATGTTTCAGTTTGGTTTGACATTTTGAATTGAAGTTTCCCAGATAAAGCATGTACTGGTGATGGTTGCTTTTTACCAGTAATAACATCTTCCCATGAATCGAGAATATTATTAATAATTTTAACATAAGGAATTGGCATATATGCACCTATGAAAAATCCACGCAATGCGTGGATTTGTAATTATTCAAGTATAGTAATTTCAATTAAACGAATTTCGATAAACTCGTTTTCAGTTTCCCATGACGTGCCAAATTTCTTTTCAAGTTCAGATTTCACATCACTTTTAAATTTTCCCATAGTATTAGGAATAATTTGTTTGGTTAATTTGTCATAACCACAATAAAACATAGGTTTCTCCCTTCGAGATATTAGCTGAACAAAATCTTTTGGATATGCAGGTATGTTATGCATCACTTCATGAATACACTCAGTACTTGAATCTTGTACTTTGTACATTACATTAAGTTTACCTCTGAAATTTGCGGTCATATCAACAATAGTTCCTTTACCCGATTTAAGTAAAGTTCCATTCTTTGAATGAGAGCAATAAAATACCTCATCACCAATATTAGGATAATACAAATTAAATTCTAATTCAGATTTTACAGCCAGACGTTTGAAACTTTCTGCACGTTTTATATAAGTTTGGTGTTTGTTTATGTTCAAAAGAATATATCTCGTAGTAAGTGTGATATAACTGGCATAGTCCATCCATTCCCAAGCATTTTGTATGCTTGTGTTGAACTACTAACTTTGAAGTAGTTTACATCAATTCCTTGCAACATGCAACACTCTTGTACTGTTAAATGACGATAGTCCACATTTCGCTTACCATGTTCAATAAGGAAATCCCTATCGATATCAGGTTCTTTGAAAACAATTTGTCTTCTTGATTTATTAAAGTACTGGTTACAATCACCACCCTTAAAATAGTTAGCATCTATACAGTACGAAGCGGTTCTGTCAGTGTACCAACCATCTTCAATAATATCTTGAAGTTTAGGTGCATTTGATAATGCAGGTGGTATAAAAAGTTTATCAGTACTGTACCAGTAATATCTCTGCCTGAAGTGAGGCGTATAATGCTGGGAATTTATCAGTACTGGCGTGATTCCTAAAATACTATTAATGTATTCTTTGAAATCTTCCTTCATTTTAACATTTTCAAACAGAAATTTCAAGTTAGGATTGAGACTTTTGATATGATCAAAAATTTCAACCATTACTAAAAATAACTGCCCACGTATATCATTTAAACCACCCTGTTTACCTGCAACTGACCAGGCTTGACATGGGAAACCACCCATTAATAAATCTATTTTATCCCACTCAATATCCCATTCTCTCCACTTAGTTACATCACCCAATTGGATAATATCAGGAAAGTTAGCTTGAGATTCAGCTATTGCGTACTTGTCAATTTCGGATGAATAATATTTTTCAACTGGGATACCAGCATCTTGCAATGCCATATATCCCACACTCATTCCATTAAAAAGAGAAAGTACTCGGATAGGTTTCATATAAAATCCTTTTTATATTGTTAAGGTACTATAATATATTATAGCATCTTATTTAGAAATCTTCCAAACTTTTTTCATCACACCATCGTGATGTACAGATGATTGCAGATGCCAGAATTGAAGCACTTGCACGTCCTCCACCAAGTAAGTACTGGCTAATTACACCAATCATATTGAACACTTTATCATACTCGGTTAGTTGTTCAAAACCTTTCTTCCAATGCTGATATTCTTCTTCTGTGACATTAAACTCACCATCAAGTTCCTTTAAAATCTTTTTAAGCACAGCACTATGTTCACTCATCATCATCTCCATATCGTTCGTCATAAAAATCATCATCACGATCTAATGGTTCTTTTGGCTTTTCAGACATATATTTCCTCACATGGTAAAGGTATTATCACCATCCATATCTTCATCAGTTGCTTCAGCTAATGTCTTGATTGTAAGTAATCCACGCTTCACGTACAACATGAAGACCTTTTCATAATTACCAAACATAATCTCAGGTGACATGTAATTCTCTGTTACAATGACGATTGGACGGCCCTGTGAAAGCATACGAAACATAGTACGATATTTGTCAAATGTACGAAATTCATCCATGTTCATCATGTGGCGTTTACGAACTACTTTAGTCATCTTATTACCTTTAGTTAATTGAACTCTACTTCTGGATAATGATTATAGAACATCTCACGAACTGCGTCAAGATGTTCTTGAAATTGTTTTATATCTTCTAATGATGGTGCATCAATAACAGTACTAAGTTGAAACAACGATTCTTCTGTGTTATATAGTGACATATCAAATGAGTTATTGTTGTCATCAGTTATGATATTATCACAAATTTCGTAAGTGTCAATACAAACATCATCAAGTGTTGTATTATCATATACAGTGTATACGAATACAAAAATAAAAGAAGAATGTTCTTTACCATAACGCGGTGGGTCATATGTCACATAGCATTTGTGGTCAAATGTATCGAGTTCCATAGACACCACCCCAGCTTCACGATATTCATTAGTTTCACTGGTAAGATCCGGTATTGATGTTATCGAAAGTAAGTGGAGAAATTTACTTGGATTTAGCATTTCACCACCATTGGATTTTGCGACTGTATATTAAAAAGGGATAATACAAAAGTACTCAATTTTTCGAAACAATCTACTAATACATTTAACTCATCATAACTAACACCAATTTCACGAATAAGCGATTGTTGAAAGAATCCTTCTTCGGTTAACGTTAAACTACTAACCTCAGTTATGTTATAATAACTGTGGGATGTTGTGGTTGATATTAGTTGTATTGCAATCGTATCTGATGTTGTGTTGTACAGATATAAATATTTTGTTTTTCTTTCCAATGGATCTATACATGAAAGATCGATCATGTCATAGGTTTTTCCAATAAAAATATTACAATCATCTGACAATTCACAACAAATGCGTATATGTTCTTTCGGGTCATGAACACGTTGTGTGTCAAATTCACATGACATTGCAATTTCAAAATGATTTTTTATTTCGTCAACATTCATCTGCACCCACCATTAATTCTTATATTTGTATAGTTTAATGCTTTTTTAATAATACCAATTTCTGTAATTCCTATTACATTTTTCTCAATCAATGACAATTGGAATAGTTCCTCTTCGGAAATATCAATACTGTGGATTCTTGTACAATAATCGTTGAAGTCATATACATATCGTATTGTATAGTCGTTTATAGAAACTGATACAATTGCAATCCCATCATGGATGTAAGTTAGTTCATTTGAGTATCTATTAAAAATTAACCTATCTGGTGAACCTATTGGTAGTTGAAATGTATTTCTAGTATCTTGAACAATAACAAAATCATCATCTATATTTCTACTCAGAACACCCAAAATATCATATATAGTAGTCATGTTATTCTTTACCTTCAGCAGTTCTGATAATTTTCATAACTTCTCTGGATAGTGCGTATATTTTTTTATAGTACTCAAATGTAACTGAACCAAAATCATTAATAGTACTAGCCATGAAGAACGATTCTTCTGTATATAGTTCATTTGACAAAGCAACCAGTTCTTGGTGAAATTTTGCGTTCTTCCAATAACGAAATTCAAAAACAAATTGTCCGTCATGACCGACTCTACAACATTCAGAACGATCACTGTCTACACAGCTAAACACAATATCCCTTTCAGAGTCGTACCAGATATTTCCAATATTTGTTTCAATAACAGCATAATCAATTTTTTTAGAATTTGGAATTAAACCTTTTTTCACCAGCACTAAACTGGTATTATCAATATCTAGTAAACTTACCATATCAATTCCCCATTACTAAAGTGTTTTTAATCTCCAACAATTCACTATACATATTCTTCAATTGTAATATATCTTCAAAAGTAATACCACCAAGATCATCAACTAATGAACGTTGGAATAAAGATTCACTTGTTTGTAATGTATCTAAATCGGTGATTTTTAATAAAGAACTTGGATTAAGTGTTTCGACTAGTAGTATGTTTTTGTATGGTACATATGTGATCTTGATGTTCTTTTTATAATTAATCTTATAAAATCGCATAATTGACGATTCATCACTTAGTTGGATAATTGGGTCGTCTTGATCATTAGACCACCATACAGTACTAGTCATATGATTGACGTGGTGGTTCAATTCTGATATGTCCAAATCTAAAAAATATTTTAGTTCATTGTGTAAATCTAAACTCATAAATTTATCCTCAATGCAGCATCATCATGTATTGTAGGATAAACCCACAATAATGTCAAGATGTGAAATAATTATACCAGTAATATAGTTCTTTTAATTCTTCAGTACTGAACAATACTTCTTCTATTGTAGATTGTTGAAAGTGATATTCATCATTTAGATACATAGAAATATTACTATATACTTTCCTATTGTATTGACATAAAAAAGAAGTTTTTTGATTAATGTATTCAGTAAATGTTAATTTATCTAACTCAATATCGAATGATAATTTAATAATATGACTATTATCATTTACATACATTAGTTTCTTTGAAAAATGATCAATTGTAATATATTCTTTATGAGAGAACTGAAATATATTATTAAATTTATTACCATTTGTGCTTCTAAATTTTTCAAGGTAATAAGAAAGTGGTTTAATTATTGAAGTTCCAATATTGTTCTTCATATATCCTCAATTTTAGATAAGAAAAATGCCCCGAAGATCGGGGCAGTACTAAAATGATTTTGTACCAAAAGGGGAATAAGAACAAAATGAAAATATAATAACGCATCATTATTATGTAAGGGAGGAAAGTAACATGATATGTTAACCATTTCTGGTATATTTATTTATCATTTAATTCTTTAAGTTGGGTTTGTATATCTTTAGTTATATTTCGAATTTTCTTAAAGCAATAAACACTATCGTCCAATTCGATTTTAAGTTCATGTGTAAATGCATACAGAAGTTCAGCAAATACTAAATCTTGACGCATCCAGTTTCCATCTTTATATAAAGTCATTACACAATATGGGCATTCACTATTAGAAGTTTGCTTTCCAATAAAAACACTTTGAATTGATTCATGCTTAAAGCCAATAAAACTTTCATTTATTTTTTTAATTTCAGTACTGATATCGAATTTAGCACTGGTGTTGATTGCAAAAATTTTATTCCCACTTTCATCAGTATTGATATTGAGTTCAATATCACTACCTAGTTTACGTACTGCTAGAGTATAAAGAAGTAATTCATACATGTCGTAACTTGTTACATTACCATTTGGTGCAATTACATCAACACTAACACCGTGCATTTTTACTTCTGTATTAAATCCATCTTTATCAGAAAGAAAATCAGTGATTTGCTTTGTAAGGATTTTAATTTGGTCTATCATATTTCATTTCCTTATGTGATAAAAGCCTCCATAATGGAGGCTTTTGTATTTACTTAGAGAGATTCTTCGTATTCAGCAACAATCTCAACCATTTCATTAATGAACTTGATGTGAGAATGTGTCACTGTACGGAAGTCGTAAACAAGTGACTGTTGGAAAAATACATCTTCATCAAGAGAACCATCAAAGTTCAAATCAATGTTTTCATCGTCATTGCTTGGTGCAACTTTAATATTCAGAAGATTTTCATCAACTGCAAGTTTTACAACACAACCCAGTGCAATGGCAAGAACATATGCTGGTTTCTTAGCTTTTTCATTACGGAATGGTGCACGTAGAGCACAAAAAGTACTGCTAATCTCATCATTTGGTTCTTTGTATTTAACATTGACCATTAGTTCTTCGATTTTGACGCTCTCAATAACACGACCAGTTTCTGGAGCGAAGAAAGAATGTTCACGGATAGTTTGTTCGATATTCATATATTATTCCTTATTTAGATTGCTAAAAATACGAAGATTGCGGTTTGCTTTAAACTGTTTCAAATCACCAAATCTATCATCAACGATGAAAGTTGCTGATTTCTTTGACTGACATATTGTACAAATCAACATACCTTGTATTGTATACTCAGTTGAGCAATTTGTACAGTACTTTTTTTCATAAAGTTCAGTACTCATAAAACCTTCACATCAGTACGTTTTTCTCTTTGTTCTTTTTTAACCTCATCAGTTCTAGTATCTTCTAATTGTAACACAACTTCTTTTAGAATGTCAACATCAATTGTTGCTTCTACATATTGATAGTCGTTTACACCAAAAACATACTTTACTGCAACCCATACACGGTTATACCATTTTAAAAAAGGATTTAAACGCATACTTATCAGACATTGACCAAGTTTATCATCTCCATATTCCTCTGTCAAGTCAAATTGTGCAATGTGAACGCAATGCTCCATTTTATCGCCACAAGAACAACGTAAAATATACTCTTTACTATCTTCACTCATACTGGATAAGCCTTTAAAAATTGTTTAAGAACTCCAAACTTAGATGAATCGTAATCGTATTGATAGTTAAGCTCTCGCTTATCATTCATACGATACACCATATGAAAATTTGGATAACCAATTCTAACAGGTTTTTTAGGATTAGCAAGTAAAATTGCCCATTCTTTTACTGGAAATACGTTTTCAGTCAGCATTTTGATATTTGTTTCAAAATACTTCATGGCTTGCTTTCCGTGTTTGTAATCTTCTTCACTAATCTCTTGACAATCAATTCTATGTGTTTCGGTATCTAACACCCATTGTTGATCTTCGGTATATAAATCAATTACATCATCAATAGTATAACTATCAGGTAAATCATAAAATACCCAATGAGATAAACCAGAACTTACACCAATTCGAATTTTAAAGAACTTCATTCTTTATCACCTTTTACATAATTATAACACACGACACAGTGAATTACAAGAAGAATTATTTCCACAATGTTAAGAGACAATACATGACTCTGCGGTGTGAAAAGTGCCAATAACAACATTATAGCAGGTATTGTGAATATTTTCCAAGTTTTTTTCATTTTATTCCTTTGTATATGCATATGGTAAAAATAAAACCTCTGCATTAGGAATGCATTGTGCCAATCCTTCAACAATAGATTTGTTTTTATTACATTGCCAAACTTTAGTAATTTTATGTCTAAATACTTTTTTATCAACGACAATCCAGTACATGTCCATTTTAACAGTACTGTTATCAGATGGTGTTAGTAAAGTATCGATGTCATATGTATCAAAGATTTTGTCGTTCATATAATCTCCTAATAAAATATTCTCGATTCTCTCTTATATACCCAGATACACAGTTAGTTGTGGCTTGGTTAGTGAATGAAATCTCACTATTGGACACGCCATTTGCATCACACAAAGGACATATTCCCATGTACTTGGGGGTCGGGTAGGTGTCCAATTTGTATTTTCCATTACATACCATGTACTGCTGTGGCAATACATCTAATATTATTTCATATTCTTCATCAAACACCTTGAAGCATACCCAACATTTACCCATCATAGTTTTCCTTTAACACAGTTCTTATATATTCGAATGTTTTAACAAACCAATCATGTTCGTCGGATACATCTACAACTTTACCACCATATACATAGTAATGGTAAAAAGGCAACTTGCTTTTTCTTAATCTTTCGGCTAACTCTGGATTTTGAATTATTTTAGCACAAATAGCATCTTGAATAATAGAAATACAATCATCCGTCATTTCAATTCGATCATGCATATATTTGTTAGCGGCTGCTTTTGCTGCTGCACCAGATACTTTTCTAAGGTCATCATGTTTTTGCCCAGTTAAAAACCAAAAGTAAAATGTTTCAACTGAAGGGAACCAACCATATGGTTCAAGTGTGAAGCTATGCGAAGAAAAGTTAGATAGATCTCTACCTAACTTCGTTCTGGCTTTACTATAAATGTTAATATGTCGGTATCCATCATCAGTAGGGTCAATGAAGTTAAATGACTCTTCTGGGAATTCAAACATAATTATTCTTCTTCTCCTGAAGGTGTTCCACGTAGTTTATCAAAATCAACCCAAATACCATGCTGGTTTTTAAATCGACATTTCTCATAGTACCAACTATAGTCTGTTTCAACACCTTGTGAAATAGAACGCACACTACAATCATACATATTATATAAATGTTCCCTGACAATATATGTATTAATCAGTACAACGAATAATACAATAATACCACAGATTTTAGGATGGTCCATAATCAAGTCAAGTACTGAACTAGTTTCAGAACTATCAATCTTACTTCTACAAATAGCAACAATTTTAAGAACAGCGAATGATACCAGTAATGAAATTACAATAACACTTAAATAAATTAGCATAAATTACACTCCTACACCAAAACGTAAAATAATATTATTAACAAACACTAAATCAAAAGGTGACTTTGGTTCAGATACTGAGTACTGAAATGATTCTGCTGCGAAATTTTCTCTATTATACCATGTTTCAGAATTTATTAGCATTTTTTTATCACCAATCGTCACTGAATGTAATGGAACATTTGAAGAAGAATTTATTGAATATGCATTAAGATTACCGTTTTCATCTAATGTGATACTAAGATAATATTTTTTCTCAATATCAGGAATAAGTTCTTTTGTATACGAATAGATTGAATCAACCCATTCATCATGTACATTTTCTGCACCAATCAGGTGTCCGAATGATAAATTACGTTTAACTGGCTTTGATCCTGGTCGAGTTAGAATGAATTGTTTTGTTAAGTAAAAATTATTATGTTTTACTTCAATATTAACATTTTTAAAATTCACCACTTTATCATATACATTTCGAAAAACTGTTATATCCCAAGTACTAATTTCATCCATAATACTTATCACCAGTTCTTCTAGTTCTTGTATAAATGGCAAATCATCTTGATGAAATCTAGTCATGGTTTTCATATACCTTTTTCAAATTCATAATTTCAAGAATGCTGTATTCTTTATCACCAATCAAATCTTCAGTGAATGCAGTGGGGTCGGCATCGCTATACAACTTACCATTGATGATAACACAACCATTACTAAGATACAATGCACTCATGATCTGTTGTCCTTCTTTCACATTTTGTGCTAGACCTGTATTTGTTACTACAAATCCATTTGTTGCTAATGATGATGTTAGTTCTGACCATTCAACTGATATTAAGTCGCGATAGTCCTTAGATACTTTTATATTCACAATACAAGCAACTCGTTTAATAGGTGGAGTGCTAATCGTGTACATTTGTGGTTGTTGGTAATTAGAGTTGTATGTTTGTGGTGTTTTAACAGCAGTTCCTGAATTTTGAGTTGATTTGGTAATTACTGGTTCTACACTGGGGACTGTTGTTCTTAGTGATATAATACGTCCAGTTTCATCCAATTTAAGGACTAAACGATGAGTTTCATCCTCAGAGTAATAGGGAAACAAGCCACCGGAATTCATATTTTGAAGCATTTTAATTAATTCATAAGTATTTTTTAAAAACATAGTACACCCCATAGAAAAGGGGGAGTACAAAGTACTCCCAACATTTAATTATAGTTTAATTGATTCTTGAATACCAGTATCCATTGCTTTCTTGGTACGTGTATCAGATACTACTGTACAAAGGTGTTCAATATTTTCACTTGGAAACGTATTCGAATCAAGAATTTTGGAATTCCAGAAGCCTTTGCGGAACTTAGCATAATCAGTACACTGGTCAATTTTCATTTTCTGAAGATTGTTGAACTTTGTACGTCCTGTTTCAATTGTCACCATCAATTCCTGATAAATTTTAGGATCAAGATTTGGAACCTGTTGTTGAATCTGTGACATTACAAACTTCTGGTCAACACCTTCACGCCCTTTAAAGTATGATTCAATCGTTTCTTTCAACGCATCTTTATACTTATCGGCTACTTGAACCTTATCTTGAATAGTAAGAGTATAATTGCTAAGTTGACTTTCTGATGCATCATAATACTTTTTAATGTTTCCTTCAAACTCAACTGCACGATCATGTGCACCAACATACATACTAATAGAACCAAACACCATTAGTACGATAACTACCAAAATACCAATTAACGCAAGGAGTTTACCATTCATAAATCGTTATCCCTCATATAAAGGCCAATGAAAATAGACAGAATCAACAACACAATGGAAGCACCGATAAGAACATCTTTTCTAGGTTCCATTTTTACTGACAAGTACTCAAACTCTTTATTAGAGAGTCTCTCAAAATGTTTGTCAATATTATGTACTTCTTTAACTAGTAAGTCAAGAGTTAATTTTTCATTTAATGCATCAATACGCATCTTTGCATGTAACTCTTCATTCTTCATTCCTTGTGCAAATGATGTACTGTAAAATTTGACAACGTTACCATCATTGTCAATACCAAAGAACATAATAACATCATTCTTCTTACCACCACGCCACGATGCAAGGGTAGCATCAACAAAATCCACATCTTTGTAATCATAAACTAGTACTTGGATGTTTACCTGCTTTCGTGCACCCATCGTTTTTAGCTCATTACGAAGGTATTCATCGTAACCATCAACGTTGTAATTTGTAGTGTTAATTACGTGATGTGTTTTGTAATAATCAACTACACTTGGGTATTCTGGAATAGTACTAAGATACTTTTCATCATACATGTTGTGTAGTTCTTCAGGACTAAACAATGAGTTCTTATCAGCAAATAGATAGTTGATATATGAACTCTCTGCGGCGGCATAGTCACCAATCATAACTTGCTGCCAACGTGGTGGTGTCATTGTACCTTGACGGTTCACACGTTCAATCTCAAACTCACCTACTGTACTTTTCACATACCAATCAACTTCATATGAGTAATCAAAAACCTTATATGATTCACACTCACGATGTGATTTACCTTTACTATCATATCGCGTATGGCACTTCTCATGCCATGTATAGTGCTTACATGAACTAGATTGTGTGCAATATTCTTTGTGGCTGTATTTTGAAGTTACTTGACCATTCAGAATCTCAACATCATAAAGCTGGCTATAGTTGATTGCGTATGAAATACCAAGAACAAGAGCCGCACCAACCAGACAACAACCAATATGAATCAATAGTTCTTTAGTACTGATATGCTTATCGTACATGTATTTCATAACGAATACAACGATAAGAGCAGGTATTAACAGAATAATGAAATTCATGTATTAATCCATTTTAAGCTTGTTTAGACAGAATGAAATCTGGATTGCTTCACGTGCTGCATCAAACAGTGGGTGATGTAACTCCAACCCATTAATCCCACACGTATTTGCATATGTGATAAATTTATCCAACTGTACCGAAACGATTTCATCCATTTCAATACGAGCTTCTTCATTCAATAAACGTTTCAATGTGCGTGCATTTTCAGGTGCATCATACTTCCACAACTCACCAGCGTTCATTAGTTTTAAATGGTTTGCTTGTAAAATACTACAATCGAAGTTACATCCGTTGCCCCAGACTGAATGAGGAACTTCTTCACCATAATCATTGTAACGTAATTCTTTCCAGAAATCAACAATACTACTGTATGCAAAAAATCGTCGTGATTGACCATTCGGTCCATACAGTTCAGGTGCTTTGAGTTTCATAGTACTGGCAACTTCAGAATATGCATTAGGGTATTCTTTCTGACATGTATTCATCCAAAAATCCATTGCACCTGCGTCTGATTTTAAACCAGCAGCAACTTGATCCTGGTATGGTAATTTAATATATAAGAACTGACGAATGTCATTTTCAGGTTTACTTGGAACTACTACTGCTGCGTAATTTGGGATAATAATATCATAACCGGAAAGTTCAGGTGTTCCAAGAGCTTCAATATCAACACTAATATGACGACGTTTCATAAGTTAGTTCCTTATCTGTACATTAAAAAGAGTGCGTTTTCAATAAGATTATATTAAAAACGCACTCATATGTCAACTATTACTTGTTAGCTTTTTCGGCAATTTCACGAAGAGTGTCTTCCAGTTCATAGGAAAGTTGTGCAATTTCCTGTTTAGCACGTTCACGTTCCAATTTACCTTTTTTCTCTTCTTCAATAACTGCTTCAATACTGTCAATCATCGTTTTATGTACATTACGCAAGGTTTTAATATCCACAATACCACGGTTGTTTGCCTTTGCTGCGTCCAACATATTTGCTGCAACCATTTTAGAGTTAGTTTCCAAAAGACGGTTTGTCTCATTATCAATTAGATTGCCTAGTTCATTATCCTTACGTTGACGCTCGGAAATTAACTGTTCAGCCAATTGAGACTTCCATGCTGGAATAACAACAGATTTTAAATCTTCAAACTTAGAAACAGTGTTCAAGTTTACTTTTTTCATACTCATCAAACGTGGACCACTTAGCTCGCACATCATGATAAGACGACGAATCTTATCTTCTTGTTTAGAAAGTGCTTCACAAATCATCTTTTGCTCTTGAATAGCAAAAGAGTCTACATTTTTGTCTGCTTGCATTTCTAATAATAATGCATCTTGTGTTTTAGTTACTTCTTCTAAACCAACTAATGTATCACGTAATTCAAACAAATATTCTTTGTTTTCATTATATGCTTTATCAAGCCATTCACATTCTCCGTGCTGGCGATTAATACCAGTTTGAAGAGTTTTCATAATTTCGTCAATTTGCTCTTTACTGTTTTTGTACTGATCACCTACTTTCTGTTGAGCATTAACAAAGAATTTCTTAATACGACCAACAATTGATTTATCTTCTTGAAGACTGTCAATATCAACTGCACGAGTCAACGTAAGAATTGTGGTGATTGATTTACCAAACTCGGTATTGTCATCCGTTACATTAACTTTAGACATAATTTCATCAGCCAAACGCCCAACAGCAGCACCAGCAGTTGTACCAACAGTATTGATGTTTTGAACTGTTAGAGACATAGTATTTCCCTTAACATCTTTCAGTACTGGTAGTGATTTTGTAGTTTGGTTAAAAATATCACTTGCATCAATTGTATGACCTTTAGACGCAGTTTTAGTAGTGCGTTTTGCTGATTTAGCTGCGGTGGATGCTTTTTTAGGATTGATTTCTTTCTCGGACATTTAGTATTCCTCGTTTAATTTAATATGATGTGCTGCTCTGTGATAAACATTATACGGGCAGCACGTATGATAGTCAAGTATTTTTTTACTCTTTGTTACCATATGCCAGATTACGAATAATTTCTACAGTACTCTCATCCACAGCTTTACCTGTCTGTGATTGTAAACGATTGATAATCAAAGGAATAGTAATAGTTTGAATATCTACCATACGATTCATATCAACTTGATATTGCTTACTTGTTGCAATAATGCTCGTTTCAGTCATGGAGGTGGTGATTCCCATTTTCATAATACGTTCTAATGTTAATTCATATTCAAACGCATCATCCACACAACGTAGTGCGTATTCACAACCCAACTTACCATATTCAAGTTCATTTTTGATTTCATTAACTTCGTTTCTAAGTTCTGAAAACATCGTACTAAGACCACTAAACTTATTAGTGTCATACTTAACTGCTTCATTTAGTGCTTTCATCACTTTTGGCAAATCTGATGGTTGCACTTTGATATCAGTTTTACCAAACAATTTCTGTGTAAAGGTCGGCTTCAATGGGAACAACGTCTCCAACGCAACAGTAAGGTTATTCATAAGCATTCTAATATAATCACTATGCTGTTGTAATGCTGAGTTAAGATCCAATTGACGTTCTGAAATTTGTTGAATCTTAGTTCCAATTTCTTGTGCACAAACTGGTAAGTTTACAAACCAGTCTAGTACTTTTACTGAATTCTTTTCAATAGTACTAGGGAATTCAACCCATCTTTCAATGTCATCAATTCTGCTATCGTCTGGGTTGATAGGTTTTTTCTTAAGAACAATAGGTGCAGGTACATCTGGTGATGTTTGTACCAAGTCTAAACGTGGTTTGGCACGACCTTCTTTCCATTCACGATATTCACGCTCTAATGGCGGTACTGGCATGTTAGGATCAATTCTAATATTACTAAAATGAATTTTATCCTTCATTAAATCAAGAACTTTCAGACGTTTATTATCAAAATAGATTTCATCTAATGACAGAGTTTTTACATCAAATAACGGATTACCCAGCGAGTCATAGGTGCGACGTACAATTACATTGTAAATGTATTTTTTGTTTGATGAACGGTCATATTGTTTCAATAAAGAGTTCAGTACATAATTATAGTTAAATTCTTGAATCTCAACTTCTTTGCCATTTTCAATGAAAAAATATTTACCTTTCATTATAAAACCTCATAATCAATTAAAATTTACGCTATGGTGATATTGTACATACTTCGACTACACATGTCAACACCTGAAAAGAAAAAAGGACGCACCTTAGTGCATCCTTTTGTTACTTTTATCCTTGTACCATACAAATGTCTTGACAGGTGGATATTTTTCATTCTTTGGTGGTTCAGGCATGTCGTATACAGTTGCATTTCTAAACTTAAGAATGTATGTGTCCATTAAACGGATTATACAATAGTTTAAACATTTTTGTGCTCTTTCTTTCCAAAAATGTTTATATGGTTCTGGACAACCAAGATAATCAAGTTTATACATACTCATAGCAACTTGCATAAATCTTTGGGCCGAGAATTTTCGCTTATCAATCTTACTTGCTCTGTGTTGGTCACATGTCCAACTTGATACACCAGGCAAGTGACAAAACAAATCAAAACTAACCATACTATCAAAGTATTTGTTATGACCATGTAACTCACCATAAAATACAGCTTCTGACACAGTATCATATAATGAGAAATTTGAATGTATATGTTCATTATCAAAAATACTTTTTAAATCTTTATAAGTTTCTGGAACAGGTGGCTCAGGTAATACTTCACCGAATACTTCAACACACCATATCTTCCATAAACCTTTTGTAAATTTATTTTCTAATTCTCTATCACTATCAATATAAAAAGTTTTTTCATTTATGAAAACTTTTCTAGCCATGTATGCTTTAAAAATTGCATCTGGATCAATGTCTTCACGATTTACATCATCCCAGCCTTTACCAATTCTTGAAATTTCAAATCTACGCATATACATACGACATGCTAAATCTTTAGTAAGGCTGCGACGATACTTTTCATCCTGATGTAATTTGGTTGTTTCGTGAAGAGATTTAAGCATATTTAAAATTCTCATCGCAACACCAAATATTTCCCGTTTCTTCCAATTACATATTGATCACCACTTCGTAGTACTGTATAGCTTTCCCCTAGTATGGAACTAAGACGCGAAGTGTCTAATTGTGTATCATTCTTTAATAACTTTTTCACATATGTTTCTGAAACAAAACCGCTTCCAGTACTGTAATGTAATTTACCATATGCTGTTTTTAATGTCAACATGTTTCCTTCTTTGATTACTGAAACACCAGCATAATCAAGGAACTCACTAATTGAACTAGGAATACCCAAATCAATTCTCTGCTGTATTTCTTCAAAATCAACATCGATTGGGTCATTAACACCATATAGTTGTATTTTCCAACCTGGGTCTGGACAAATATTTTCAATAGTTTTAATTAAACGTAAAAGTTTTTCAGGGAATTCGGCATTTCGTTCCATTTCAACATAAACTTGATATCGACCATCTAAATTTGGTGTTTCTGCTGCTTCTGTATCAGCTACATCAATAGGTGATTTTTCAATAAAAGAAGATAAATCATATGCTGCATCAAAATTGTTAAGTACCTGAAACATAATAACAATATTACTATCTTCAATTTTAGGAGTATATTCATCAACACTAATGATAGGATGAATCAAATCTTTGAGAACTTGCGGACGTAAGCCTTGTTCATTTAATTTCTTTTTCATTACATTCCACCTTCTTGTGTCTCATCCGTTACTTCTACATCTAAATCCACATCATCACCAGTTACAGGTTCTTCAATATTCTCAGGAGAATTCATTGGATTACTATTGAATTCTGCTGCCATTAGTTTATATTCATCAAAACTTTCTGGATTAATCAAGTTTCGTGGAATCTGCACTCTAACCAATAGTACTGGGATTCTTTCATTTTTTGGTATACGTACAGAGCCAGATTGTGTCGCTACACTTTTCATGTCAGCTTGACGATTTGGTTCTTTAATAGGAGTTATTTCATAATCAGCTTTAACATATACTTTAGTTCCATGTTTCTCTAAAATAGAGAATGCGGTAGGATCGGGAAAATTTTCACGATAGTATTTAAATGTAACAGTACACCAATACTTACTTACAATTGGCCCCTCTACCAACTCACCCTCAATAATTCCTTTATACGCATATAAATCATTATCATCGAAATATTTCTCTACAGCAAGAAGTATATCTAACATACCACTGTTATCATACAACTGCTGAATAGCATTATCTGTATAATCTAAATCGTCCATATTTTATATTATCCTTAAAAACTAGCACATATAATACTATTTACTACTTTTAAAATACAACAAAAGGGGTTTGAATCAAACCCCAATTTAAAAGTTTTATTTGTAATATTTACCTAGTACTGAATAAATTTTCAGTCTAAGTTCTGTCCAGTTTTCGATATATTCAAAACCACTATGATTCTTATACATAGTATTATGAGAACATCCCATCATAACTGATGGAATACCAAGACCCATAGCAGTTTCAATATTATTGATATAATCATCAATCATTAGTTTTACATCATATCGTGTTTGTAAATCCTCTAATGCTTCTTTCTTTGATTCATTCATTTCTATGATAATAATCTCATCAAAGCAGTTTTCACCAAATTCACGCATTAGATTTACATTTCGTAAAACTTCACCATAGCCTTTTTTACCACATTTTGTGAGTACTACGAATTTTTCTTTATGAAAACGATCACGTAGCTCTTGTACAATATCAACTGTATTTGGTTCGACTGGCTTTAACAACCCAAACAAATATGATTGTTGGTTGAACTGTTCAAGAATCTTTTTAACTTCAGGTTGAGGAACACCCAACCAGTCTGATAAATCATATTCTAATGGGTATGGTGTTGATGGTGTGATATTATAAGTTTGTTTTACAAACTCAGAAAGCATACCCATATGGTCCAATAGAACTTCATCACAATCAAAAACTATACAACGTGGTTTCATTACATGTTCCCCGAACAAATTAGGTCAATCTCACACAGTAAAGCACTAAGATTCATTTCACGGTCTGATACTGTTGCTTGCTTAACAACTGCATCACGAATTTTAACTTTAATCTTCATCAGTGTGATTTCATCAGTACTGAACATTTCAGCATTTCTGTACAAGTAAGAGAAAAATGCATCCATCTCATCATCAGGGATATTTTGTACAATTTGTTCACGCATTTGGCGAATGTTGCCTGCCTTTAATGCTTCAACAATTGCAGTACGATACCCTGCTGAATTTTCAATACTATCTTCAAGTTTTACTAGCTTACCATCAACAACTGAACTTTGCAATACGTTTAGTGTTTTACGGAAATCAGGATAGGAAGCATTGATGTACTTTTGAACTTGTTCAACACTATCATCACTACTCAAATCAACACCTTCTGCTAGAAGAATATTATAAATTCGAGTCATGAATTGTTCCATATCATGCTTTTCGATTGTAATAACTTGAACACGAGAAATGATAGGTTTTTGAATTTTATGTGGTTCGTTACTTGTTAAAATAAAGCGAGCATTTTCATGATAGTCTTCCATTACACGTTTCAAACTACCTTGTGCTTTGTGGTTCATCTGCTCCATTTCTTCAAGAACAAAAATACGATATCTACCAAAACATGATAGCTTTGCTGCGGCATCGATTTTGTCACGAACAGCATCAATGCCTTCATCGGACATGTTAAGCGTGGTCACATCACTTGGATCAAGGTGTCCATTTTGAACTAGTCCATTAATTAGTACTTTGATCGCAGATGTTTTACCAGTTCCTGCTGGGCCAAAAAACCCAATATGTGGAATGTCACCAGTCTTAATCCATTCTTCCATTTTCTGGCGTAGTGCATCGTTTTTTGATACATAATCTTCCATTGATTGTGGGCGATATTTTTCAGTCCATAGTGTGGTCATTTGTATTTCCTTATGTGTACGTGTTATAGAATCCAATCGGCTGAATTATATAATAAAGCCGTGAAAAGTTCTTCTGTCATTTCCAATTGATTTAATAAAAAATTAAAAGAATTTGCCTTATTTTTAATCCCAGTACTTTCAGCTTGGGCTGATGCAACTAATAAAACTTTAAACATATCATGTGAAACTTCATATACATATTTGGTATTTTTTCTATCTTCAAACATGAATCTTCCGTTTTTAGATACTAATGTTACATCCTTGAAACTAAATTTTCCATCATCAGTTATCATCAAAATCTGTCCAAATAAAAAGCCCAGATATTCATCCGAGCTTTAATTATATTTTATTAACGACCAAAGGTTAGCATTTTAGTTCGTGGATCTTCATCTGAAACTAAACTAACTGCGGCTGGATAATCAACCAAGTTTAATTCAATACCATCAACTTCAATAGTTCTTGACCATCGACCATGATCAATTAAAATCCATTGACCTTCTTTAATATCAGTAATGTCTTCGCCTACAGAATAAACTTTTGCCCAGCGAGAACGAATACCTCTAATTTTACCGTCATCGTTTGTTAAAACGATACCACCTGCTGTTTTGCGTTCACCATGTTCCAGTTCAGTTACCAGTACTTTACCTTTACATGCAGTCATTACTTTATTAGTCATTTAATATATTACTCCTGATCTTTGGTTCTAGCTCGACGTGGTGCTTTCTTCTCTTCAGAAACCTCAGCTTCTTGTTCTTCGGGCTTAACTTCAAAACTCTCATCATCCCATACTTCATCCGTACCATGTTCAGTACTATGAAGTTGATGTTCAGGGATATAATCAGGAATTTGCATTTCTCGTTCTTTTTCTTGAATCAACTCTTCACGAGTTTTAATAATTGTTCCACCGGAACCGATTTTATCACCACGTGCGTTTAGATTAGCATTACCCAATGCTACCTGATGTTGATTTTGGTACTTGAGCATATCCATGTCAATTGTTGTACCACGATAAGTTGTATGTTTAGACATATCAAAATCCTTTTATTGTATGTGTGATATAAGCCTACAATAAACATTATATCACATGTTTTTCTACCATTTCAAAAATTCGTTAACATCAAGTTCGTACTTCAATGAATCTACCATATGTAGTCCAATCAAAAACAAACAGTATGATGCAACAGAGCTTCCACGACCTAGACCCCAAAAGATCTCATTTTCTTCCATATAATCAACAAGCCATATCATACATCTTAGTAGCTTTGTCATATTATAATATTCATATAAATCAAGTTCATACTCAACACGTTTTCGTGCTTCATCGGATGTGCATTTTTGTAAGAAAAAGTCACGCAGATTTATTTTGTCGTATACTGGATCATATCGCCACAGTTCATGATTTTTATCATGCTCAATTGTATAATCCAGCATACGTTGTTCTAAGCCAAATTTTTTACAGTTATCATTGAATTTCAACCTTTCAGGTTCATCAATTTCCTGCAATTGTAAGTACTGGATATCTGCACCGCAATTGATTGCATAAACAACTGCGTTAAGATTACATTTCACATCACCATTGGGACTTATAAATCTGTTTCCTTGTACTTTCATTTTTCTTCTTCTGGGCCTCTTCGTTGTCAGTTAGATATGAATCCATATCGAAGATACATGGGTCTTCTTCGTCATAAACAGTTTTTTCTTTTTGTCCTTGGCGAAGTTCTAGTTCAGCATAACATTGATTTAAGACAGTTTGCATATTACCAATAATCATGTCGCTTAGGCCAGCAGCACGAGCAGAAGTTAAACGCATAGACTGTTCATTAATTTTTAACTGTAGTTCTTTTTCCGTCATTCCAGACGGGTCAAAAAACGGATTAAACATATTAACCTCCTATGTTATTGTTTTGCAATGTAATCAAAAATGTATCTGAAACATAATTCACTGATTCATGCGAAAAGTATCCGAATTCAACCGATGTGATTTCGAACTCTACACCTACCATTGTACCATGTTCATTGTTCTGAAGTAAAGTGTTAAAAAATGCTTCACCTTTCCCTGGTTGACAATATGCAACTGGAATGATAGGCATGAATTTTTTCTGTATACCATCTTCAATGTATGGGTGATTCATAAATCTTGGAACCGTATCAAGCATTTCATCACTGATACTTGGTATCGCATCAACGTATAGACCACGATTTTGTAAATCGGTTGGGTCTTTTACTAAGTTGGTTGTGTCTTCACCAATAGCCTGAAAAATATTTTGTCGTAAACCAAATAATTCACCAAGCTGACCGTTGTCGATTTGAGTATATTGACGTGGATTTTTGGATACAGATACTAAAGATCCTTCAGGTAAAACCTCTCTATATAATAGATCATATTGTAAGTTACCTTGATTGTCAAGTGCTGATATTATTTTATAATTACCCATTACCATTTTAAATTTTCCATTTGGAATAGTAGTTCCATTTGGGTTAATTATACTATTTCTCAATACTTTCTTGATATCAGAAAGGTTAGTATATGGATACGTTTGACTTAGGAAGTTTTCTTTCAATAACATCTTCGGTATTTTCTGAAGACCATATCTATTGTCAGATTGTCGGAAAAATAGTTGATTAGTGAATGATGAAGTACTGATACATTTAAACCATTCTCTCTCAAATGCAACCGAAGGTAATACATGTGCACTCAAATAATTCTGTCCGAATCCTCTTACAATCTTAAGGTTAAATATTTTTCTTGCTTCACCACCTTCAGTACTAAATGCTTTAACATAAAACGATAATTTAATATCATCATTTTCACTAAAATCAATACTTTTGGCATATGCAGTTCCTACAAGATATCCATCTGGTGTCAAATCTATCCCATACTTTCTAATGTCATCACCACCATCTAAAACATACGAAACTTGATTAGAGCTATCAGTTTCAATTTTAGGATATATACTGTCTCCAAAATATTCACCAACATGTATGGTTCCTAAATCACTATCAGTAATAAAGTTTATATTATTACCTTCTTCTGCGTTTATCAAAACCCTGAACATTTTTTGCATACCAATGATATTATCACCAAGAGTAGAGTCATAATATCCTAAATCAATCCAATCACTACTATCATAAACGGGCTTAATTGTTCCATTATCGTATTCACCACTAATTACGTATGGATACACAACATTATCTTTTAATTGATATAAATGATTGGGTAGTGGTTTTTCTGAAATAGAATATATAGTATCTATGTCTTCAGGACAAACCCACATTTGATATGCTTTATATCGTTGATTGATAGCAAACCTTTCACTTTCTTCGTTGTATGTACTTAATATATCAACAATCTCAACTTTAAAATATGCATCACAAGCATCTGAGTCATATAAAAATGTTTGCAATAATTGCCCATTTGGGTTGAACACCATTCCAGTGTCAATTAAATTACCATTTCTATTTTGAATATTAACTTTTACTTCTTTGTTTATACCAGAAATAGGCCATGTTGATTGTGCTGGCTTGAATACTGCGAAATCATTCGTAATATGTTTATCTGGAACTTCAGAAATATCCATGTCAATCAAACGATATGCTGGAAAAAAGACACGAGGTGTAATATCAGTAGTCATGTCAGTACCCAAAATGAAAGGTCGTCTTCTTCCAAATCCTTGAACGAACAATGTACTGTTGGAGCCATACTCAACATCACCAATACAATAAAGCTTTTTGTCATCACCAATCTCAACTCCGGGTGTAACCCAAACTTCTTGACTATCATATGTTATTGATGTATCAGTTAATCCTAGAACACCACTTGGTGAAATATTTCCAAAATACATAACATTTACTGCTTGTAAATAAAAATTTATAATTTCTGTATTATTATAGGTTCCATCATTTTTACAATGAATTTTTATAAAATAAACATCTTCACTATTAGTACTTGCAGATAAGTTAAATTCATTTTTGCTGATTTTACACTTATGCTTACCATTTACTAATTTATTACCAGTTGTACCATCTGAAATAGGAACAAAAGTATTTTCGTCATTACCAACATAAAAAGTATAATGTGGTTCTGGATCAAATACAGCACCTGAACTATCCAAGCATTGTATGTTAAGAATCATTTCTAAGTATTCATCTTCATTTAATACATAGCTATCATCCGTTGTGCTTTCTTTATTGATACTCAAACGCACAAGAATGTCTTGTCCTTCTTGTATATATCGAGCATCGGCTTTTATATCCCATCGTGGGGTAAAAGTTGTCATTATAATTCTCCATAGCCAAGCTGCCATTATCTATAGATTATTTATATAAAGGACAAGGAAGACCCATAAGGTCTTCCATTAAATATATCAATTGTCTGATTTAGGAGTAAAGTCAATCTTTCTTAGTTCTTTTAGTTCAGATTTATAAATGTCCCAAATTAAGTCATGATTAGATAACAGTTCATTGTACTTATCCATCAAATCAAGATTATCTTGAATATCTTGTAGTACTGATTGATAATTATCTTGCGTCCAGCGATATGAAGGGAAGTTTACAATGCTTTGAATATTCTCTTCCGTTGCTTCAATTTCGGTATTTAACGATTTAACGAATTCAACCATTTCAGCACGGTTTGCAAATCCTTTTACCTTAGCAATCATATCATTATCGAAACATTCTTTAATTAGAATTTTATAACGAACTTCAGCAGCACAATCATCAAGTTTCTTTTCATAACGCTTGATGTAATATTTGAAACGGAAATCAACGAAGTCTTTAATCAAATCCATCGTAGTATCGTAAACTTTCACTTTGCCATTTTCACCTAGAACAGTTAAATGTTGAGTCATTTTTTTGTTAATGCCAAAATACTCAATAACATCCATCTCTGTCCATTTAGCTGACGTTCCACGTGGAAGTTTAATGGTAATATCAATTACATCAGTACTATCATTGTCATAATCACGAATCTCACCATCATCACTCATTTTGATTAGTTTTTCGATGAATTTCTCAATACTGTAATTAGGTGGTAAGCCTGTTACTTTAACAGTGCTTGCATCAATAACCTCAGCTTTACCATAGAATTCATACTTATTTTCATCAAGCTTAGTCACAACATCACTTGCACCACATGAAACATAATATGGGGTCATTTCTTTTAGTGGTTTTTTATCAATAGCACGAATGCAATTATCAATAATATCTTCAATTTTATGTGGTAGAATTGTACTCTTATAACCAACTGACATACTATCATTACCAAACAATGATAATGGAATAATAGGCAAGAAATGAACAGGTTCATATGTTGTCCCGTCATAGTTCTCTTTCATTGGTATAATATCAGCATCACGCAAAACAAGCATCTCAGTACTCTTATTCTTTTTAACATAAGTGTAACGAGCAGATGCTGGTGTACTGTTTACTTGTGTACCAAAACCACCACGTTTTCCAATAAGAGGATAGTTGTTAGCTACTGGAGATGCTAGATTTTGAAGTGTTCCTGATGCTGACATGTCCCCATGAAGATAGATACCATCACTAATCATTTTTCCAGCACATGATACTGTTTTAATTTCCCCACTAATTTTAGATAATGTGAAGATTGCTTTACGTTGTGAACTCTTTAGACCATCAATTCCAGGAATAGCACGGTCTAGTGTATACATCGAATATTCTAGTGATGTTGTATTCACATAATCAGAACTGTTATAATCTAGTAGAGTTAGTGTTTGGTTATCGATATTATGATTTTCTGTTTTTTTACTTTTAGCCATTCCATTGTCTCTTGGTAAAAGGGGAACACCATGTTCCCCATTAGTCTATATTATTCCATCCAGTTCTTACGATCATCTGCACGTTTCTTGTTGAAAATCAAATCAAGAGTTTCTCCAAGACGTCCATCATCGGTGATCGCTACTGCAACACTATTAGTGAATGCATCACGGAAGTTTGCTTTTTCTAAAGTTCCTAAACCTTTTGCACGCGTTGCTTTCCAGCCTTTCCAATCATCTGGGTTATATTCATGCACATTATGACCATAGTAGTATTTTGATTCTTTACCTTTCTCAAGAATGATAAATGGTGTTTTGAATACATACACAAATGGATTTTCTGGGTCTTGAAACAATTCAGGCCAGAATTTAAATAAGAAGTTACACACTAGAGCACCAATGTTCTTCCCATCTTCATCTTCATCAGCACAGATGTAAAGCTTACCATAGTTTAGTTCAGAACGTTCTGCTTTAACACCTGGAACTAAGTTGATACTAGCCATTATATCATGTAAAGCCATTGAATCCATTAATTCTTTGGTTTTCTCAGTACCACTGACGTTCATAATTTTCCCACGCAATGGTAGAATACCATGAATACTTGGTATACGAGCACTAGCCATGTTGGAAATTGCAGAGTCACCTTCTGCAATCAATAGAATACACTGTGAACGGTCTGTTCCAGTACTATCCAATAGTTTTGCAACTTTACCTTTTAGAAGTTTCTTTGCTAGGCGACGATCTTCTTCTGCATCTTTCTTATTTGTACGGGCAGCACAACGTTCGAAGATTTCATCAACCCATTCTTTGTTCTTCTTAACTAATTCATCAAACCATTCGGTACTCATAGCTTGTTGAATTGGACGGATTACGTTTTCATTAGTTAGTTTAGATTTAATCTGTGAGTTGAATGAAGGTGCTTTCATAGTTGTGACATTATAAATCAACAAACCTTCTTCAATATCAGAACGATTAGGTTTCATCCTACGTTTCTTAGATTCTTTCTCTAGTGCAGTTCCTACACCGAGTGAGAAGAATTTCTTGAATGTATCAAGATGTGTACCACCATCAAATGCAGGAGCATTGTTAACCAACCCATGCATATGGAAATTCGTGTTCATGCCAGCTACTGCATTAGGAACAATATAAAAAGTACTGTTAAAATTGAATGAATCATCTTTAACATTCAACTGCATTAATTTAGATGCATTGAAGAGTGCTTTTTCAGTGTTTCCTTTAATAGCAATACGTTTCCCGTTCAGAAAGATTTTATAAGTTGGGTTAGCTGCTGCCATTTCTTTAAGAATACTATAAAGTAATTCGGTTGGTAGTTTTCTGTTTGGAAAAACTTCTTTACTCAAAGTAAAACGAATTGTTGTTCCAGTTTTATCGGTTTGTACCTTTCTAATAGTAGGTTCGTGTACATGAAGCTCAGGGAACATAATAGTTCCTTCCTCAAACTTCTGATTGAACTTATAAAACCCATCATAACCATCATTACTACTTTGTGTTTTATACGGACGACCTTGGCGATGAATTTCTAACTCTGCCTTAGAACTGACAATCATTGCAACAGAACCACCTAAACCATTCTGACCAATCGTTTCATCACGTTTTGAATCGTCAAAGTTACGGCCTGTTTTTGTTTCAGTCATTACCATAGTACACAAGTTTTTCTGATACTCTGGAACATAATCAATTGGAATACCACGTCCATTGTCACTAATTTCAAATGATAGTTCTTCTTCATTGAAATCAACTTTCAAAACAGGTTCTTTGGTTCCAGCTTTTTTAAATTCATCTAAGCTGTTATCAATAATTTCACGTGTAGCAGTAAGAATTGCAGGAACCCATTCTACGTTCTTAACCTCATAACCTGATTCGCCAAAAATCAGTACTTGACTTTCATGCACTGAACGAGAACCAAGATACATCTCGGTACGCAAACGAGCATGTTGATAATCATTTAGTCGTTGAACATCATGTTCCTGTAGAACAGCACTTTCTTTCTTAGCCATTTGAATTCCTTATCATGTCTCTTTGTCATAAAACATTGTATCACCAATGTTTTGTTTGTCTCAAAAAAAATATCGGAACGATTTGTCCCGATATATTATTATTTTACTAACATAAGTTGAAGTTCGGCACTTGGACTTGATTCATCATCACTCCAGTACTTATGAACCTTATCTGGACTCGCCTTTGCAAGTACTTCACCACCACCAACAATATAAACTTGATGGGAACCAATTAAACGGGTCCAGAATTTAATTGCATCATCAGTATGCAGACTATCACTCAGAACTTTAATACCATGTGATATCATATCCATAAAAATATTATAAATTATACCTTTAGTTCCAGTTTTAGATGCAGTTGCGGCAATTTCAAAAACGTTTTGAACACCAAGTACTGCATCATTGGATAAATGCCCACTAACTATAGCAAGCTGTTTACCAGACTTATCGTAAGCGATAAATCCAGTACCGTTTTTGTTCATATATACATCATAGTCTTTATGTTCTGCGAACTTAACCATGTTGTGCTTACCTGTCATTTCGGCAGTTTTATCGACAAACTCGTCTCGGTCTTGACCTTGAAAACTATCGAAACGTTGTGGCATTTCATCCAACTTATCTTTGTCGTCTTCACATGAATCCATTATATCACAAGTTCTGTCGTCTGTATCAGCTAATTCTGCATCTTGTACAATATCGACTAAACTACGCATACTTGCTTCTTTTACTTTATTAGGAAGTTTAGAACTTTTTTTAAGATTTCCTTCCTTTTCATCAGCGGCATTCCATTCTTTAGCAGCACTTTGTGAAATTCCAGCTTTCTTTGCAAATTCTGGATTGTGTGCGGCGGCTGCGAAGAATTTAGCCTGACTTTTACTCTTACTTGGCATTATAAACTCCCTAAGTCTCTTCTCATTTGCACAATTGAAACATCCCTGTCCAATGTTTTAAGTAATTTTTCTGGTTGCTCCTTCATGAAACGAAGTATATATTTCATAATATCAGTTATTATTTTATCAGATCCAACAAGATACATATTTCTCAATTGTGGAGATGATATTACCATACGACCATTATAAGGTTCAACAACAAATTCAGTGTTGTTAAGCTTGAAACCTTCATCGGTTTTCTCAAAGTTTAATCCAACCATATCCGACCACTGTTGAACTTTACTAACAACACCATTTACTGCCTTCGCATCATCGGCATCCATATGCAATATTTCATCCATAAATTCAACAACTTCATCGGTTGAGAAATCCATACTTGCTAATGAACCTACAAAGTTTTGGGCTTGTTTATAATTCATTATATTTCTTTCATTCTCAGATTCACTTCGTATCTGAATAATAATAGAATCCCTATTTTCTGATGGCTTAGTAATAATCATTTCCCAACCATGTTCTTTACTTTGAGAATGTATTTTAGTAATTTCATCTCTTGAATGACCATACAATCTAGTTTCCAAATAACGAGATCTTTCTGCAATATCGCTTAGGGTTTTCATTTCATTAATAGAAACTCCTAAATCTTCAACTGGTCCTTCTTCATGGTCAGTACTTATTTTATTAATAGTTTCAAACGCATCCATGAACTTCTTGTATAAAGTACTCATCACTGTTCTATACTTTTTCTGTGAAGTTTTATAGATACTAATAATGAATCCACGTGCATTATACTTATCATCACGTGATAATACTTGTTGAAGTACTTTGTTGAATGCTTCTTTTGGATCTTCTGGTAGATTATCGTCATCAATTAATAATTGTGCTTCATTTTCCATCGCATCAATTACATTTCCCAATTGTGGTGTATATTCTATACCAGAACTTAAGTATTCATCATGGTCTTTACCATAATTTTTCTTTACTTGTAATTGATTTGATTTACTATTAATTTTCTTTATTACTGAACTCTGCACAAAATGTTGTGCTTCATGATATGCAGTACTCATTAATTGCATAGAAGATGAATATACTTCTTTAGGAAGTAATTTAATGTTTACTCTTATAATATATGCATTGTCCGCAACTTCAGTCATAGAACCACGTTCTTTTGCAGTTGAATCAGTAGTTATAACTAAAGACAATTTCGTTTTTTTGATTTCGTCAACGACTTCTGGTGCTAACTTTTTAAAATTTAATTCTTTTATATACTGTTCAGCGTCAAAAGGTATTTTTACCGATTGGTTAATAATGTTATTAAATGATTGTGAACTAATATTTTTAGCACCATATTTGGAACTTAATACATTAAGTGTTTTTTTACATTCAGCAATAACATTAGCTTTTATTTTATCTGCGGCGGGGTGATTACGAGTATCAGCATCCATTTGTATGTCATATTGTTGAATAAATTGCTTTATCTTAAAGTACAAGATACTAGCTACATATTTGTTTATCTGTGACATAGTGGAGCTAGGAACTTTAATAATAGATTCTTGTAATTGATTATATTTCATCGGTTCCTTCCTGGTCATTTCCTTTTAACTTAATCAAACGTTTAGCTATATCTGTTATCTTAGCACCGATTTGCTTTGGTGCAATTTTACCAGTTTGCTTACTTCTCCATTGTTTCCCTTGAAACACATAATCTTGATTATTAGGTGCTCTAAATTGATACCCTACTGGTATTTCAACCGTTTTAATAACATCAGGTGTTAATGCATCTTCCCACTCACCAGTTTCTACATCATAACGCAAACGTTGTTTAATAGCATTTGGATTTGATGTATACGTCTTTTTGGAGATAGAACTGGTTTTTCTATATGGAAACTTATCACGGATATATCTCCATAAAAATCTACCTTTAGAATCAACAGTTAACATATGTCTTACTAATGATTCGGGTACATCATCATACTCGTATGTACTTCCATTTTTAAAAGTAATATACAAGTCTTTACCATTATGTTCAATTGTTTTAAGATGTGATGACTCTACATCTGTTGGAGCAATTGCTTCCATTATTGCTTTGTATAATTCTTCATAACTCATAATAAAAAAACTCCAAGATTTGTTTTAGATATTTATCATATATCTAATCTTGGAGTTTTTAAGTCTATATTTTAAATATCATCTGGGTAATCTTTACGAATCAGTGTTTCTAGAACTTCTAGTGCTGAATCATAGTCTTTACCATTTGCTTGGCATGGAACTTTGTCATATTTTAAATTTTGACGCAGTTGTTCGTTACCATTGTCAATCATTGCAGCGAATGTAATACACATTTCATCAGTAAATGTACCAACATGATATGAATGTACTGAAGAGTTTAGTGCTTCAATAACCTCCCATGCTTGGTCTTGGTCCATGTGGAATACTTCACTACAAACACACTCAACATACTCTGCATGTGTGGTAGGATCATCTAACAAAATAAAGTGAAACTTAGGAACATCCAACTGATTTTTTTCAGGGTGTTCTTTTAAAAATAACTCTAGTCCAGCTTTAAGTACTTTATTATCAACTTTACTATGTTCAGATTGTAGTTTTGTTACATAAGGAGTAATATCATTACTCCCTGCTAAGTAATAAACTGAATCTTTATATGTGGCTTTCACAACGCTGAACTGTTGAAGTGAAAACACTTGTTGTTCGATAGTATGTTTCATAGAATCGTCCTTATTATTTTACTTTGACAGTACAGGTTACCTTTTTACCTTGGAACTCGACTTTTTGAACATATGAAACGTTACCCAAACGATTAACGAATGATTCCATTACATTAATATTTGCTTGAATTACTGATGCATTAGTTCCACGTCCTGAAGTTTTCATTACAATATGTACATGTTTTCCTTCATCAAGGAATTTTTCAGCACTTTTTGCTTTAATCTGCAAATCATGCTCTTGTGTACCAAAGTTGAATTGAATCTCTTTAATACTCACGGCATTTTGTCGTTGTTTTTTAAGAGAAGCCTTTTCAGCTTGCTTCAACTCATATTTGTATTTGTTAAGATCTGTAATTTTGACAGCAGGTTCATCACCTGCACCAATAACCACCAAATCCAATCCTTGATTTTCTGCTAAAGTAAGTGCTTTAGAGATTGCCATGACCTCACTTGCACCTTCCGTAACAAGACGTACAGTTTTTGCGGTGATTTCGTTATTGGCAATAATAGATTTCATGTAATAAAAGCTCCAATATGATTTTAATGTTTTGTTCGATAGTAATTATAGGATAGAACATTAGTTCTGTCAAGCACTATCATTGTGTTTTTTAATTGCTTCACAGATTGCTTGAACTTGAACAAGATAAGTTTTTGCAAATTCTGCTTGGGTTCGCACACGGGGGTTCGGTGCGTCTTTGATCATAAGTTCTAGGTCATAAACTACCTTATCAAAAACTCCCTTGTCTTCAATAATACGATCATAAAATGTTTTGTCAGTCATGTCAAGAACTCCATGTTATAAAATTATAATTTAACGTAAGATACTACAGATGCATCAGAAACAGAAGGAACATTAAGATACACGTTCTCATACTCAATGAAATCAACAGTACTCGTAGTAAGAGCATTCTTGATACGTTGTATGGTTTTTTGTACAGTAATTTCTTCATTTTCTAGTGCATTAGTGCCATTACCTTTCAATGAATCATTGATTAGTGTTTGGATAATCTCAGCAGCTTTTGCTGTTTTCATATCTTCACTAGTTAGTGCTGCTTGCTCTGCAACACTCAAAGTACTAAGAAAAGGTTGATAACTAATATATCCAACAGTGATTGTTGCACCAGTTGGGATCGTTTTTGCAGTTCCTGGTGTAGCAAATTCAACATTGCTATAAACTGGTACTGAATAAGTTGAAAGCAAACGAGAAAGTTGTAGGTAACGCAAAAGTGCAATTGACTTATCAATAGTTTGCTGGTCAGTCGGTGCGGTTGTTGGGGAAGATGAATCATAATCACCATACATATAATATGGGATATTATCTAGGTTCGTCCCTGCAACTTCAATTTTAAATACTTGTAGTAAATTGTTCATTGTATATTCTTCTCCATAATACAAAACACTTTTGATTATTTATTATTAAAAATCAAAAATATTTACGTATAACATTTAGTCTTTTAGAATCGTGCATTTTGTCTCAACATAACACTATAACGTGGACGTGTCATGGCAGTGTATAAAATTCTACACTTAGTATCATTTGTACCAATACGTTCAATAAAATCAGTATCAAACCAAATGTTATCAAAAGTACTTCCTTGCGATTTATGAACAGTTGTTGCGTAAGGATAATTGATAATATGCAATTTATTCTTTATTACATAGTAATCCTGCCACATATATGGTTTCTTTGTCAATGGATTTATTTCTTTTTTCTCAATATCCTTAACAAGTTTATCTAGTTTTTCGTCCATTGCAATTCTTGTTTCTGGTCCTACGCCTAAAATATAACTACCATTAGGTAAACGGAATTGCCAACAATCAATCCCCATAAAACTTTCACGTTTCACTTCAGGACATTGTATAATTTGTTGTACTACATATGGACTATTCTCAGTTATGCTTTCAAAAACAATTGGTTCACCTTTAGTAAATTCATCTGGTACTTCAAATAGTTGACTTCTAATGTAAATATTAGCCAAATTAACTCGATAGTTAGTATATGCTAAGATTTTATTTTCATTTACGAAATCAAATATTTTTTTAGATGAACCCTTGTTTTCCATAATAAATTCACGATAAACATCTAAAAATAAATCTTCATCATCAATAGGTGTAATAGTGCTTAAACCATATGTCTGATGCATAATATCAAATGGATTTTTACTAGTCCCAATACACTCTCGAATAGCAGTTGCAACTGCCAAAATCGGATTATCCAATGCTTGACGTAAAACCTCAGTTAACTCATATTGAACAGGTACATCAAACGTAGGAGACAATTTAGTCTCTCCCATTGTACCTTCGGACTCAACTGGGGGCAATTGACAACGATCACCAATGAATAAAACTGCTCGACGGACACGCCACAATTGATCCTGAATATGTTGGAATAATTCTTCTGAAATCATACTACACTCATCAACAATAAGAATGTCAACGTTAGTATTACTAACTTTACTTTGGGGATCATGTTTCAGTACTTGACGATTCTTTTCATATACTAATTTTAGTCCTAAAAAAGAGTGTATTGTACTAACTTGTGCATCTTCCTTAGTAAGACCAGCATTATTGATTAGCATATTACGAATAACAGCATTGGCTTTATGTGTAGGTGAAGTTACTGCAATATTATAGTTTTTACATAGTGCTTTTACAATCTCAGCAGTAGTGAATGTTTTTCCAGTTCCTGCTGGGGCAGACAAAACCGAAATGGTCTTACCTGCATAGTTGTAAACACGATCTATAAAATCATCAAAGATTTCTTGTTGCTTATCCGTAAGCTTAATTTTACTCATCATTCCCTCGACTGATTTTTACATTTCAAGTTAACTGCCTTTCATTTCCTCGGCAGCAGTACGTGCAAGTTGGTCAGCAAGGTTATTATAAACATTATCTGCATGAGCTTTAACCCATTCAAATTTACAACCTGAACTGATTTCATCCAGAATTTTCCATAAAGAATCATTCTTTACATTATTCCAGTTACGTTTTTTCCAACCAGCTATCCATTCATTAATTCCACGAACTACATAGTTGGAATCAGTGTAAACAAATATTTCAGGGTTTTCATATGTATCCTTAACATATTGAATACCAGCAATAGTTGCTTGTAACTCCATTTTGTTATTTGTAGTCATTATATCACCAAATGACAGTTTGTCCTGGATTTGATTATCAATAACTACAACAATACCAACACCGCCTGGGCCTGGATTTCCTAGACAAGAACCATCAGTATATAAGTCTATTTTCATTGGTATGCATCCACCCAATCATCGTAAACATGAACAATCTCGTAATAATCAACAATCGTACCGTCAGATAATGTTTTAGACTCAAACCTTGATAATTTTACACGCTTATCATCCTTAAATCGAACAAAGGTATCACATGTATATGTACCCTTGACAGTACTGTGAATAATCTCATTAACGTAAGGAAGAGCAGCTTTATAAATCTTAGCACCACCAATAACAACACATTCGGGGTTTAACTGAATCAATTCAGGTAAACTCCTTTCTGGTAAGAAAATAACATTACTATCATCAGCATATTTTTCAATATCATCACACTCACGAGAAATTAAGACTACGTTCAAACGTTTTTGAAGTGGTTTTTTTGGAAGTGATTTCCACGTATTATACCCCATAATAATCATTCGTCCTGATGTTTCATTTTTAAAGTGCTCAAAGTCAGCTTTACTGTACCAAGGTATCGAATTATTACAACCAATCCCATAATTTTCATCAGTGCATAGAATCATTTTTGACATACAAGTTCCTCTAGATCTTTTTCATTTTTTATACGATACATAGATAATATCACAATTCCCAATCCAAGTAAAGGCATTTCGAGAAGGCTTACAGAAATAATACTATGTATAATTGTAGACATAAAAATATTAATATAAGTATTTTTTCCAATAGGAAACAGACTAGTTATCAACGGTAAATCATTTATTATTTCTTTTTCTTTTATTTTTATACAATGAATAAGTGTTTTATGTAAATGTACCATAAGGCCCAAAACTACAAGAGAGATACAGTACAAAATACTAGCAAATCCAATATATCCAGAACAAATGAATGTCAAAATTATATCAATCCACATTATTTGTAAAATTAACATATTACTTCTTTCTCCATATAAACTATGTAAAACGTAAAAATGGGTAAATACTTTATAAAAATAACAATAAGATTGGAGATTAACAGGTATATGAATATCGACTTAGATAGTAGTATAATTAACAAAATCCTTGATGTTATCTCCCGGAATGCCTGTTATTAGAACAATAGTAGTGACGTTATGTCTTGTATTGGGGTTTGTAGTTTATATAACTTCCAGTTCATGGGAAACTTATATAAACAATAAACTTAATCACCCCGAACAATTTGAATCGTTTAAACCTCATAAATATACAATTTCACCAGAAAAGTTGGAGAGTATTGATAAAAGCCTATATAAATATGTTTCTGCAAACACTGATGATATTGCTATGGTTTTGGTTTACAAGTTTGTTCCTGATAATAATACATTCTATCAAGGTAGAGTACTTGTTACAGACGAAACAAATGCATCTATGGGATTAAATATTAAATCTTACAATTTGGATTGGTTACCCATAAGTGCTTTTAGTGCTGAGACAAATACATTACTAAGGGGGAAAATATTTTGCGTTGAAATTTCTAAAATTTACACAGAATATTTAAATCCTGATAATGAAGCACGAAATGAGTATCTATCACCTATTAACTTTCCAGCAATAGTTCAAGATGGTGGTGTTTATCTTGTTTCAGTACCGATTAAGTACACTTCAATTGAAGGATATGTTAGTGTTTATTTCAAACGTGTACCACAAAATGTGGAAGAAGCTGAGAAGTTTCAGAGACTTGCACAAAAAGTTGTTAATGAAGTAGGATATTATATCTCATTTTAAATAAAAGAGGAAACACATGTCAACACAGAAAAGAATTTACTATTCTATTCTAAGAGTGTTAATTGTATGTTCTTGTATCACTTTGAGTATTTTTCTCTTTCTTAATAGGTCACAAATAGAAAATAGAATTACCAAATCGGTAATACCCAGTATTGAACAATATTTTTTTAAAAGTTCGTTGGAACTGGATAATGTAAATGAATCTTTTGCTAAAATAATTTCAAAACATTCAGATATTAGTACGGTGGTTCTATACAAATTTGTACCAGACGAAGACACTAAAATGTATAAAGGCCAAGTTCGGACTAGTTCTAAGAGATCGCTCTGGAGTTAGGAGAATGCGTACTGATATGTACACTTTAGACAGAAGCGATAGAGCATATCAAGAAATATTTCTTAATAAAGTTCATTATGAAACAATCATTGGATCTAAAATGGAATGCAGTTTATACTATGATAATTCCAAAGATTATTCATGCGATGATGTTAAACATATTCGTTATACTTATAACACAATTATAACTATTCCTATTTTAGATAAGGAAAAGTATGAAGTTGCTGGTTATGTTATGATTACAACTAATAGAACATTGAATCAACATGAAGTACAAAATCTGATTAACTATATCAGACCGTACATTCGTAATTTTGATAATTCAATACAAGATATTAAATGAAATAAAAGGAGCAACATTTTGTTGCTCCTTTTTTATTAAGCGTATTTAGTTAGATCTGGTTCAAAGAAATCTTTTCCTTTTAAACCTTTACCATCTTTCCCACGTTTAATAACGAAAACATTCCCACTCTGCTCAACATAAGCACCAGTATAATTATCTTTTTGTTCAATGCGTTTTGGTGGACTTGATAATGTATCTGCTTCTGCAAGACGAAACTCAATACTTTCAAGGGCTTCTTTCTCTGTTTTACAAAATTTACTCATATTACTACGGTGAACTTCATCATATGCCCCTGCTAGGTCAAATCCACTTGCACGAGCGAATGATACACATGAAGATACAATACGAACTAGTCCATCACTGATAGTGCGACTATCACCAATTTCAACACCACGTTTAAATTGCTCAAAATAGTCAGTTAATTCTTTAACATAATTCAAAGCAGTATGTTTATATAGTAGTTGGCTTTTACGATTTTCAGGGTCGATTGTAATTTCGTATTCACCCAATGCATCAATGCAGCCATAAGTTGCGATTGCACCGTATGTAACATACAGAATATCACACAATGCATCTAGAATACCAACCTTAGAATCCTTATTGATAGAATCAACCAACTCACCTGTCCCAAAAATTTCTTCTTTAATAAGCTCAATTCGAAGATTTGCAATTTTAGAAGTTTGGAAAGTTCGAGTGGTGTTAACTGGCTGGTTACATACTTCCATGAACTCTACAACTTGTTTATATTGATCTAATGTTGTTGACATTACCATTCTCCATAATATGCATCACCATAAGTGATGTTGATTGTTTCAACTGTTGCAAATTCCATTTCAATATTGGATAATTCGCACATTAATTTATTTGTAAATGTTTTAATATATTCTTCAGTACTGTTATCATCATACAATGATTCAAATTCATGAAGAATTGTAAATCCATTTTCTGAACTACAAACAAAGCATCCAACATCATGTTCATAAATTACATCTAAACATTTGTCAGTTTGTTTTTGGTCTAATGAAAAAAGCTTTACTGGAATAACAATAGAAGCCAAAGATACAGCATACCCATCCAAATGCATTTTTTTAAGAGTACGTTGACTTCTATATACTTTTTGTTTAGGAAAGTTTTCATTTACTTTTGAAAAGATATACTGCATATTATTCACCTTATTTTCTATTAGCTTTCTTAGATTTTTTAGCTAGTTTATTACGGGTGCGATTTTTAGCTTTTGCTTTTTTATGTTCTTTAATTTTCTGGTCTTTACGAACATAATATCCAGATAACTGTTCAATAATTTTTTTAGATAGTTCTAAATCTTCTGGTGTTAACTCATACCCAGTTACTTCTTCAGCAGCATCAATATTTTTTTCTACCATTTCATTTAGGTTATTAATGTTCATCTTCTTCTCCAGTTGTTTAACAAAAATCATTATAGCACACTTTTCTGTTTTGTTCCAAAAATTTATACATGTGGGACAAACATAATGATGTGTGTTTGGACAACTCTAGTGCCATCACTTAAGATTATACCATTATCACAAACATCAATCACAGTACCCGTTACCTTTACACCACCAGTAAGATAAAAATCATATATAACGTTAGCATCTATTGTAAAAATATCTTTCATATATTATACCCATAAGAAAAGGGATTCATAGAATCCCTGTTAGTTTGAATTTATAGTTTGAATGGTGTGAATGTATCTACTTGGATATCATTCACAATACCACCAATAATATAAGAACTGATTTCAGTTTCTTGTGGTGCTACCTGTACAGAACTACCACTTACCCAGTGTTCAGTCCACGGTAGTGGGTTACTCTTGGATACAGTATATGGACATTTGATACCAAGTGCCGTCATACGCTTAGAACCAATCCAGCGGACATACTGTTTAAGAATTTCAGAGTTCAATCCAATAATAGAACCATCTTTAAAGAGGAAATCTGCCCAGGCTTCTTCTTGTCGAATAGCAGACATAAACATTTCCAGTACTTCATCATAGCACTCTTCGGCAATTTTTACCATATCTGGATCTTCTTTCTTTAGAAGACGTAAAATCATTTGTGTTGCTGCTAGATGAAGGTTTTCATCACGACAAATTAGACGGATAATCTTTGCATTACCTTCCATGAGGTTGTTCTCTGCAAATGCCCATGAACAAGCAAAACTAGCATAGAAACGAACACCTTCAAGAATGTTAATACTATTCAAACATAACCATAGTTTTTTCTTTAGGTCATACATATTAATTTCAATAGTTTTACCATTAACAGTATGAGTGCCTTCACCCAATGCACGATACAATGTTCCGAGTTCATCAAGGTCATCATAGTATTTTGAAACATCAGCAGCACAATCAGTGATTTCTGGAATGTCCAACATAGTATCAAAAACTTCAGATGGATTAGGATAAATGTTACGAATAATATGTGTATATGATTTACTATGAATAGCACCTTCAAAGAACGCCCATGTTTCAATAAAGTTTTCAAGTTCAGGTAGAGATGCATATGGTAGTAGCATTAGGTTAGGACCACGACCTTGAACTGAATCAAGAAGGATTTGACGTTTTAAGTTTGATGTAAAGATATGCTTCTCAGAATCATTGAGGTTAGCAAAATCAATTTTATCTTTAGATACGTCAACTTCACCTGGTGTCCAGAAGAAACTTTTCTGTTGTTCTGTTAGTTTTTCAAGTGTAGAGTATTTGTTACTTTCAAAGCGTTGGATATCAACACTTTCATCAAAAAACATATTCTTTTCTAGGTGAGACTTCTCATTAATTTTGAAAACTGACATATATATATTCCTTTATGTATTAATTTTATGACCCAATTTATATGATAGCCAATGGATATCACTAATTCCTTCTTGTGAACCCAAGTGTAGTGTAAGTAGTTCATTCCATGTCAAAACTTTATTATTGTCAGGTGTATGAGCATTGTATCGAGCCATACCATCGGCACATGGGTCCAACGCGAGTATTTGATTACCAGTAATAGTTTTTGCTGGTGCTTCTAATCCCATCAATGAGCGTATATCATCCGATAGTATTTGAAATGCTGATACTGCTGCAACATTTAATTCAGTAATATTATCTTTGATAAAATCAACCGTTAAAGTTTGGTAATATGAAATATAGTTCTTATCAATATAATCCCATTTATCTTTAATGAAATCAAGTGTTAGTTTTTGATATCTGGAAATTTCCGACATTACACCATCTCTAAATTCAACAAGGTCATTCCATTTGTCTTGAATAAAATCTTGTGTTAGTTTTTGATACTTAGCAACAGTATCAAGAAAGTTATCTTTGAAGTCATTCCATTTTTCCATAATCAATTCCATTGGCATGACTACATATTGTGCAATAACATTTTTATCAAACCACTCCCACTTTTCTTTAAGAAAATCAGTTGACATTGTTTGATATCGAACTAACATATTAGGGTTCATTTTATCAAAATGTTTTTTTATAAAGTCTTGTGGGAGTTTTTGATAGCGAACAATCATATCCATATCAAGATCATCCCAAAATTCTTCTATGAATCCAATATCTATTGGACTACGATAGTCAACTTTCATTATATCACTCCTATGAAATAAATCCCGCCGAAGCGGGATCTTTAATTAGATCTTACAACTATCACAATCACCTTCATCTAAGTCAGGTAGTGTAGGCAACACAAACTGTCCTGATTCTGGTTTTGCAGCTTCTTTTAGTACTTTCTCAACATCCACTTCATCAGAACCATCATTAGTATTATGATAATACAGATTTTTCAAACCAACTTTGTATGCATACATTAGTTCAGTTAGTAGTGTTGACATTGGCAACTTACCATCAGGGAAGTGTGCTGGATTGTAACTGGTATTCACACTAATACTTTGGTCAATGTATTTCTGAAGAACACCACAGATTTGTAGATAACCGATGTTATCTTTCTGATCCCATAGTAAATCATATTTGTTTTTCAACTTATTGATTTCAGGAACGACTTGTTTAAGAATACCATCTTTAGATAGTTTCTTAGTTACAAGTGAACGAGGTTTCTCAATACCATTAGTACTGTTACTGATTTGTGCACTAGTTTCTGCTGGCATCAGTGCCATAGTTGTTGCGTTACGAATACCATATTGTTTGATATCCTGACGCAATGTTTCCCAATCTTGTTTTAGTTCAGGAGATACCAACGCATCAATATCTTCTTTATAGGTATCAATTGGTAGAATACCTTTAGCATATTTTAGTGTGTCAAAACCTTCACACTTACCTTTCTCTTTAGCAAGCTGTACAGAAGATTTAATTAGATAGTAAGACCATGCTTCAGCCCACTCGTTAACTGTTTCTAATGCTGCTTCATTATAACGTAAACCACGTTTAGCAAGGAAGTATGCAAAGTTAATGATACCAACACCTAATGGGCGATACATTTTAGTTGCACGGTCAGCATGAACTACTGGGTAGTCTTGATAATCCAATAGAGAATCAAGAGCACGTACAGAAAGATCACAAGCAGTTTCCATATCTTCTGGGCGGTCAAAGTTACCCCAGTTGATTGCACTCAAAGTACATAGACTAATCAAACCTTCGCCAGTATTAATATCATCAAATGGCACAGATGGTAGTGCGATTTCTTGACACAAGTTGGATTGTTCAATTGGTGCAATTGATTCAATAAAGGTTGAGTGTGTGTTTGCATGGTCAATGTTTTGAATATAGATACGACCAGTTTCTGCACGCTCAGTCATTAGAGTACTGAATACTTCAACAGCAGATACAGATTTTTTACGAATGCTTGGATCAGCTTCATACTTCTTGTACAGCTTTTCAAATTCTTTTTGGTTAGAACAGAATGCTTCATATAGCCCAGGAACTTCATTAGGACTAAAGAATGTAATATTCTTGCCATCCACTAAACGTTGATATAGTGTTTTGTTCACTTGGAAACAATAGTCAAGTTGTCGAACACGGTTGAACTCAGTACCTTTGTTATTTTTCAGTACTACAAGATTGTCAAATTCCAAATGCCACAATGGGAAGTGGACTGTTGCTGCACCACCACGTACACCACCTTGAGAGCAGCTTTTAACGGTCTTAGCAGTTGATGCAATGAAAGGAATCAAACCAGTGTGTACTGCATCACCTGAACGAATCTCGGAGTCCAGAGCACGAATGCGGCCCATATTGATACCAAGTCCAGCTTTACGGGAAATATAACGTAGTATAGCGTGGTTAGAAGAACCAATACTATCTAGACTATCTCCAACGTTTAGTACTACACAAGAACTAAACTGACGTGTATTGGTACGTAGACCAGCCATGATAGGAGTCGGGAGACTGATATCAAAGTTACTAACAGCATCATAAAACTTCTTAACATAAGACATACGTACAGAGCGATCATACTCCATAAAGATGATTGCTGCAATGGTCATATATGCCATTTGTGGAGTTTCGTAGATTTTCTTAGTTACGCGATTCTTATATAGATACTTTCCTTCCCACTGACGCATAGCAACATAAGTGAATTTATCATCACGTTTATGTTTGATGTAACGTCCAAGCTCTTCAATTTCTTGAAGAGTATATTTCTCCAAAATTTCAGGATCATATATTTTAGTATCTACCATTTCTTGAAGATGAGCAGTATACTTAATTGGGTCATACTGTCCATATACTTGCTTACGAATACTATAGTTTAATAATCTTCCAGCAACGTATTGATAGTTAGGCGTATCTTCAGAAATAAGTTCTGCTGCTGCTTTTATTAGAATATCATGAATAGTACTGGTTTCAATACCTTCATAAAACTGAAGCTGTGCACGGATTTCAATTTCAGAAACGGAAATACCACTTAACCCTTCAGCAGCGAAAAATAAAATTTGATGGATCTTATCCAATGATAACGGCTCTTTCATTCCATTACGCTTGGTTACGTTAATCATGTGTCATCCTTGTTTATTGATATAAATTTCTTTTTTTAGTGGAAGAAAAAGGCGGGACGCCTTTTAAGGTTTGTCCCACCCACGATATACAAATTCTATATGATATCCTGAATTTAAATAATCCGAGTTAACTATGTTAAATTGCATATTTCCAGTTATTGAATCATATGCAGGATCTTCAAATGAGATAGATATAATTGCATCAGTACGATTTGTGTTATTAGACTGTGCAATCATTGTGTTTGAACCAGCGGCTACTAGTTGAATAGTTCCTGATTCTAAAACCGTTTCTGTATCATCATATGCAATATAATCGATGAATACTCTACTTTCACTTTCAAGAATAACTTCTATACTTTCTTGATTTTGTGGAAGATCAACTTTAAACGGTCTATTAATTATTTTTGATACCGTTCTCCACGGTGAAAATTCTGTAATTATTTCTACGTTTTCTTTACCTGAATTTGGATCAGTAGTCCAAGTTCTTCCAGCGACTAAGCTGGCTGGGTCAGATGATGATGGAAGGCCAATAAAAACACGACCCACATCAGTACTGAATCCTATCTGACCTTTTTCTAATGCATCAGGTAAGTCTCTCTGTTTACCAGTTCTTACTTGTTGTAAAGCAATTTGTTGTTGTGCCATAAAAACTATCTCCTATAGTATTATAGGATTATTTAGCTTTTTCTTTAACTTCCGCAATACGCTCATTAATTAGTTGAGATACAACTGAGCTATCTACAGAAGATAGAATTTGTTCTGGTACTAAAGATTTTAAATGTTTAACATAATTGGAAACACTTTTTAATTCTTTAGTTTGCAATGCTTCTTTGATAATGTCCAAATCTTCTTTAGATGAAACAACACGCTCAATAACAACTTCATCTTCTTCCAATTCAGGAGCAAGTTCTTCTGCAATAATTTCTACTTCTTCAGAAACTTTAACTTGTTCTTCACTATCAACAACATACTCTTGAATAACTTCTGGTGGTACATTGCGTGATACTTCATCAACACTAATATCTTGTGCAATTTGTTCTTTAATTTCTTCAACAGGTTTAGCACCACGTTGTTTATAATCTTTGATATTTAGAATTAGCTTATTTGATAAATCCAGTTTATCAATCTCTTCTTCACTAAGTTTAATTACTTCTTCTAAATCATAACCTTTACTTACTAGTGCACGAATTGTATATAGATCTTGTTTCATTTTTTTATGCTGCTCCATTTGATTCAATTTCTCCACGTAAAATATAGTATTGTTCTACACGTTCAATCCACATATTGACTGCATCTTTGAAGTCTTGTCCTTCTATGACAAACTCTTGATATTGTAGATTGTTAGGATCTTTTCTTACACAGATGAAAATCACACCACGTTCTATATTAGTTCCAAACATTTGATTATGGGCTAATGCATATGCTGCAATTTGCATACGATAATTTTCTATTTGTCCCCACTTCTTAACTTTACGGGAATTTTTATAATCCATAATGGTTGGGATTCCATCATGAACACCTACTAAATCAGTTGTTCCGGCCCATAAACCTTCATAGTACAATGGGACTTCCTGTCCCCATACTTCATTAATTCTAGGCCATGCTTCTTGCTGAATTTTGTCAGCCATTCTACGTGCAAGAACTCGAATTGGCATACCACCTTCATGGTCTGGCTTTCCTTCCAATCTAAATTCCAAGTTCTCATGCATAAAAGTACCAACTGTACATGCTTCTAATGTAATCTCATTAGCCTTTTCTTCACCAACAAATTCTCTCCATTTCTTTAAACCTTCGTCATTCGAGGTAGCACTTAGAATTGTTGTTACTGACGGCAGATTACCTGTTGGAGTTGAATAAAGGCGACCTTCTGGGCCGCCTTCAATTCTATTGTAACCAACATATGTATATCTGCTAACAATTGGTGGTGTGTACATCCGTGTACTCCTAATTATAGCATTATATTTTAATTTGTCTCAGTTTTTTTGTTTATTTGCTGTCACAGCAGCTTTTGTGGCCCAATCTTCAACTTGCTCTTCAGAATCTTGCTCGACTTCTTCTGAACCTTCTGCTGAATTTCCTGCAAAAGTTACAACATCAGAATTAGCATCCTGTACAAAAGGAAGGGAATTCAAAATGTCCATCATTACATTGTATGGAACATCGATGTTGGTTCTCTTTTTAATTTCAGAAATCAAAGATTGAACATTTACTTCTTCTCGACCCGTGGACACTAAAGACAACGCAATAGTAGTAATCATATTGCGTATATCTTTACCAGGAGCCTCTTCAGTAAGATCACGAAATCTCATGTAGAATTGTCCTTAATTATTTTTTAACGTATCCTAGAACACGTTTAACTTTCTTTTCATTCTCAGAAAGCCATGTTTTCATTTCTTCTTTTGAACTAAAGTATTTAGTACCCACAGTTCCGCGAATACTTTCCATTTTTACACCAACTTTACTTGGTTTAACAGATTCTTTCATTTCACGTTCAGTTGGTACTGGCTCAGAGATAATGTCTTCTTCAAAGTCTGCGTCTGCATCCATATCAAAAGTTGGGGTATCTGCTGCAATATCAATATCAACATCTTCACTTCCAATATCAGAAACATCTGGACCATCAGTGATATCACCAGTTAGTTTAAGTGTTTCAGTACTGATTTTGTCTTTTACATCCATTAAGGTAGTAACTGCATGTTGTAGTAGATGGCGAACATTATCACTAAAATTTTGTGCAGCATCTAGACCTTGCTCGGCTTTAATACGGTCAAGTAGTGGGCCTAGTACGTCAACACCCATGTTGTTAATAACCTCAGATTGACGTTGGAGTTTATCAACAATCTCACCTTTTACTGAAAGAACAATTTCTGCTTTTTCAATATTAGATTCATTTAGTTTAATAAACTTCATAGCTTCTGCACGAGAAGCTGCTTCCATTAGTTTTTTATATTTTGACATTTGTATTTCCTTATAAAATATCACTCATTTATTTACTTTATATAACCTTCGCTTTTTAGAAAGTTTAATACACGCTCTTTTAATTTATACGCTTCAGCTTTCTTTTCTGCAATAATTATATCTAAATCTTTTGCTTCATCATACTTCGATTCATTAAGTACGCGTTGACGTTTCTGGGCTGCTTTCAATGCTTCACTAATCACATTCGTGTATTGAAGACCCGAACTGATTATACCAAGTACTTTTGCATCTGTCAACATTCTTCCTTCATTGAGAAGATTAACTAATGTAAGTGCTGCTTCATACATCATAATATTATTCATGATAATTTGTGAACTATGATTACACTTAATGCTATAAACTTTAGTAGATTTAGTACCTTGTACTTTTTCTTCCACTAAACTCCAATTAGTTTTTGGTTTAATAGGTGCTTGTGATGGTCGTGGCGAAGGTACTGGTGAATTCCCTGATAAATGTTCATTATACGGAGAATTGTATTGAACCATATGTGGATGTTGTGGTTCACCATAATCCATACCTGCTTCATTTAATGAAGTTAAAATAGAAGCCATAGCACCGATGTCACCACCAGTTTTATATGGAACCCCCGATGCGTTATGTGTTTCACCAGCTTCAATGTCATTCAATCCACTTAACAAATCAGCCATCTGATTAACTGATTGTTGATCATATTCGTAATTCATTTACTACTCCTAACTGTTTGGTAAGATTCAGTACCGTCATCATTTTCTATTTTATTTAGAACACCACGTGATACCATCTTATCAGCTAATTCCTGATAATATTCATTTACCTTTTCAACTGGAACAGTACCGCGTGCTTTTATCTTTTGTAATAGTTTATATTCTTCATTAGAAACCATTGTATTGTGACCATGCACATTTAGTACTGTTCTCATTAACGACCTCGCATACGATGACAGAAATCGATAATTTGGTCTACCATGTCATCATTATCAGATTGTGATGTGTTTGCCATAACACTTTCATCACCATAGATATCATCTTCTTTTTCAATATCAGAAATTGCATGTATCATTTCGCCCATACCAGGTGCATGATGTGACAATGGTGATGGTGTATCAGGATTACTATCAGGCTCTAAACTGGAATTAGCCATAAGTTCACTGTTAATTTCTTGTGGAGATTTTTCTTCACGAATTGGATTATTTTGATTATCAATAGGATTAACATCACTCAAAGGAAAAACGTTCAACTCATTTGGCTTGGTCCCACTTTTAGTAATAACTAATGATTGCTCCGGTGTTTGTCCTGGGTCAACACCAACTACAGGTTCAACCGAATCTGTCCCGCTTTGTGTACCAGGAACACTAACTTTCATATTATTAGCATTTCTTTGCAACTCAGCTTGTTTCATTTTAGCTTGAGTTTGTGGATTGACTTGTTGTTGACCCTGAGAAACATTCATTTTAGCAATTTGTTTTGCTTGCATTTGTGTGGCTTGATTTTGTAAATCTTCAAATACAATTGCTTTTAATTCTTGTGTGGTTAGTTTTGTTATATCTGAATATGTATAATTTTTATGATACTCTTCTGCTAATTGCTTTAGTGACATTGAATCAACAATACTATGAAGTTCAGTACTTTCATTAATATGTTTGTTAACATTTTTAGTACTAAAATAATTATAACATTCACTCATCTGTGCTTTGTATTTTTGTAAAATTTGGAATATTTCACGATTGTCAGAATTATCAATCGCAGAATTTAAAGTGATAAAATCACCTGCATCCATATTATCAAGAATAACAGAAACATCAACATTCAAATTATGTGCATCTGCGAACTTTTGAAGTTCAGTTGCTGTTTGGTTTATATCCATAATTTCTCCATATAAAATAAAAAGACCTCTGTCTTGCTTTATGATATTTATCACAATTAAGAAAAGGTCTGTTTGCTGATGCTAATGTTAATATCATCACCAGATGTGATAAATTTTGTTATTCGTTTTCCATTTAATTCGGTTGGTAGAACCAATGGTATACCATTCAAACGAAGTTCGACATCCATTGGTAATGCGAATTTGAATGTGCTTATGGTACATTTTCCCCAAGAAATTGGCATGTTATAAAAAGATGAATTATTATCTTTATATAAATCGACTTCATTTTTAACAACGCTTACCATCATTGGATAGTCATATACCATAATAGCTTCCAACAACCTAGACAAGTTCATAGCACCAGTGAACTTAGAATCTATGATTGTTGGGGTTTTACCATCACCAATATCTACTACAGTGTGAATTGTGTAGAATGTATATGGTTTCATTCTTTGTCCTTATCTTTTTTCTCTACGACTTTGTATCCAAAGAAGTTAGTAGGAGGCAATCTACGATGTAATGGATAATGTAAACCAGTACTGACTGATGCAATAGCACCTGCTGAAGTAGCTCCAGAAGATGCATTTTCTTTGATATTCTTTTTCTTCATATTAATTTCCTTTATTACGTTTTTCATCAAGTGCTATATTCTCTAACCCTTTTTGAAACTTTTTATAATCTCGGTTTTTTATACTTAGAAATAAGCGTTTTTTTAAATCTTCAGCATCAGTTTGGTTAAACTCATCTTCAATGCTCTCCAATAAATGAATCACAGAGTTTATTGCGTGGTCGGCACGATTACTAAAACTCTGTAATGTATCTTTCTCTGGCGTATAGTCAACTATACTATCAAGTAGATTCTTTTTATTGGATTTACTAGACATTTATCATTTCCTTTGATTTAACCATTGCTTCATTGCATGAACACGATCAGTACCAGCATGTGTCTGTGGATTCTGTATTTCGTTTTGTGTCGTAGAGTTAGGAGCACTATCAGTATTTAGTGTTACTGTATTGTCAGGTTGCACAGATGGTGATTTAGCTGCACCAGAAAGCGAATGACGTAATGTTTGCATAGTGCTGGGTGGTAACGCCATGTTCCCTCCACCAATCTTAGAAACACCGCTGTGACGGAATCCATTACCTTCGGTTTCCATTTGTTGTACTGTAGTTGCGTGGTCAAGAACTCTCAATGAATCAATATCATATGACATACGCAAACGGGAACCTACTGCACTACTGTTACGTGTTTTTTGGAAATCAAACCATAGTTCGCCAGTTTCTTTTCGTGCCTCAATATAAATTACGTTATCAGCAGTATAAATTTTTGAAATACCGCCAGCAATCTGACTTTGACTTTTCTTATCTTCGTCCATACCACTACGGTTAAACTGAGATGCAGTGAAAACAGTTAAATCCATTTTGGTTGCAAGTGCACGTAATTCTTCTGATACAAACTTATCTTTAGTAAATGTATTGGATTTATCATTTGGTCCAAGACGATTAGAAGTTAATAGATCCAAATAGTCCACACATACATAATCAAGTTTGATTTCCATCTTAATTTGTAATTCACGTAGATAACTTTCAATATCGTCAGTGGTTGTTACAGATTCAGGTAAGCGTTTAATACGCAACATACCACTGTTTTTACCTTCAACTTTAACAGCAAATCCAATCTTTTCAGCTTCATTTTTTACGTTACTGAGTTTTGATTCAGTCATCATACCATAGATACGAACAGCAACCAACTCTTCAGCTAGTTCAAGTGAAATGTATGCACCATTCATACCAGCTTTCGCAAAGTTAACTGCTAAATTTTGCAGTACTACTGATTTACCACCACCTGATGCAGCAGCAAAGATCTCTAACTCTCTACGCCCAAATCCACCGAACAGTTTGTAATCAAGAGTTTCCCAACCACTCTTAAATGACCCTTGCATTGTACTGAGTGAGCGGATTGTATCTTCAGGGTTTTCAAAAATGTCCAAACCTAACTCATTCTGTACCGTTACCAACATTGCTTCTCGGATTAGTTCTTCGATTCCACCATATTTTTTCTGATGGACAAGTTCCATTCCTTTTTCAACGGCTAACGCTAATGCTTTATGACGACAAAATTCACCACAGGTATCAAGTACTGATTGTTTATGTAATTCTTGAACTTCATATTGATCGTATTGATAACCACCTTTAACTTCAATATCTTTCAAAGTAGGTGATGAACTATATTTTGCAGCATAATCATGTACGTATTGAATACTTTCATGAAATGTTTTATCAAAATATTCTGGTTTAAGGATATTTTTACAACGTACATATAAATCAGGATTACTGAAAATCTGAGATAATAAGTATTGTTGTGCATTAATCCCATATTGTTTCACATCCACTGTGCTTTGAATCATCTATGTTCCCTCATTATATGTATTACATCCATTTATCCGTTTGAGCTTTAATATAAAATGGCTCATCTACTATACTATCATGTATTAATTGTAAACAAAATAACCTACCAAATCGTGCACAAGCTTCTTCAAAGTCTTTGATATGACGTATTGTACTACCTTCTCTTACAGCACCAAAGTCTGGGAAGGAAACACTGAATCCATTTTCAAGTGCTTGGTCTATAGTTATTAATCCATCTTTATCTCTATCTGGAACAATAACTATTTTTTTACCTTTTTGCTGTGCATCTTTTAATACATCAATCTGTACGTTTGATAATTTAAAGTTATTAGCAGATACACCACCCATTAATGCTGCGTCTAACGGACCCTCACATACTAAAATTGTTTTTATTCGTTCATCTTTTAATAAATCATAGTTATATAGTATATTAGTACTTACTTGATTTATGAACCTGTATGTACTTCCAGGATCTTTTAATTTATGTCGTGCAGTATAACCAATAATTTTACCATTCATGAAATATGGAATAATAAATCTGTCATACATTTTATGTTCTTTATTAGGTGACCAATATAATTCTAAGTCTAACAGATATGGGTTTCTTTCATTGACATTATGCAAAACACTTATAAATTCTTGTGGAATTTTATCTTCAGGTAAAGAAGCCCATTCCCAAAATGTTTTTGCATTTGATGGCAAATCACGTACTGTTACTCGGTCATACAATTTTGATGCAACAGTTTCTTGTGCAGCAAAATCACCGCTGTCAACCATTTCTTTAATATAAAACTTAACTAATTCTATTTCTTTATCTTGTGCACCAAAAGAAATGAGCAAAGACTCCATATCTTTGCTCATATATTTTCCTGGTTGCCAACCAGTTTTTAAACTACAGTTAAAGCAGTTATATGAAACGGAACCATCTGCATTGAACATATGATTACCACGGTGCTTTGTATCCGGCCTTGAATGTCCTCTGAACACACAAGCTGGACAGTTGTGTTGTGACCATGTACCAATCGCAGGTACTGGATCATTCATAATTTGTGCCATTATGTTTTGTACAGCGTTCATAAGTTAATCCTTGTCTTTTCTTACAAATGATTATAGCACACCTTCTAGTTTTGTCTCATCTACGTATCAAAATTTTAGGTACTGTTAGGAAAGGGTCATACACTTTTCGGACAGCAGCATAGTCATATGGTACTGGAACAATTTTGGGATGAATAGCAACCACCAAACGTAACCACATATAATTTCCTTTAAAATTAAATGCTTGTATTCCGTCAAGTTCTTTTGGAAAACCTTCTGAATCAATTCCATTTTCAATATAATCCTTTCCATCTAATTTAATAATAAACCATTTATAGTTTTCATTATCATTAGGTACGTTGTTACACAAGCACCCTTGTAGCTGTATTCTACCAATAAATTTATCAAAATAGATTGCAATACTACTTAATCCATCTACTAATCCAAACTGCATTTGTGCTGGTAGTGGAGTTGATGCGAGAATATCATATTCACCAATCATACCATTTCCAATTGGTTCATGATATAAACGCTTTATAGTTGTCCATGCTGGATTTTTATTAACTGATATTTCAGTACTGGGGACAAATACAGGTGCTGCTTGGTCTGAAATTATTAGCTCTGCTGATGCCTCAAAGTTCATCCCTGTGTATAGATATTGTGTTGGTTCTATAAGTGAACCATCCATTGTTACTTTAGTAATGCTCCATCTATATTTTGAACCAGGACTGGTATCTTGAATAACTCCTGCTGGAACAATACATCCATAATATACTTTCTTTTTATTTCCTAATGTTTGTCTTCCTTGTCCACTTTCTGATAACCAACTGGGTTCTTGTTTTTCTAATACAACATCAAATAGTTTAGTATTATTTCGTGCATCAAAAATCATAAATGTAAGATATTCATTATCTTTCAATAAAGTATATTTTCCATCAGCGTTGTGAACAGTAAAAGATAAATTATTATTTGCCCCTCTATATATAGTTAGTTTTTCATTGCTATATGGCATATTAAAATTGCCCAATGATACTTCCTGATTATAAGGGTACATAAACACGCCGTGATGAGCCATAGTTTTTCCTTCCATAAATAATAGGTATAAATTTATACTAATATTTATGGAACTAATATGAATCAATATAACACTATTCCACCATTCATTACTGTAATCCAGTATGATGGTAAAACGTTTGTTGGTATCATCAAAATCAAAAGCAAACAGTATACAACTCTTTACTGTTTCGATGATATGGATGATTCAATGCAAGACGAATTGTTAGGTATAGCACACGATTGGTGGTGGCAAAGTAATAGAACCATTCCAGTTTGTCTATTCTTTCAAGAAGAGATGGAGAAATTTGAACCGTACACACAGAGATTCGATACACCGTCGGTGAATTTCGTATGTGGTCCAGTAGTTTCTTTAAGCAATTTGCCACAGAAACGCATCAAGCGTCGTAATGTGGCTCTTAAGAAGAAGTAAGATGTTCAACTAAAGCATTTAGTTGTACAACAATCATTAAGCTATATGCGTAAGCATGTGGCTTTTTGAAATATCGTAATTTATTTCCTGCTTGGTCAGTTCCTATAGTACTATAATCCCATATGGTAGCTTTAACTTCGTCCCATGTGTTCATACTTTGGCACTGCCTTTTTCCTGGGCGAATCATTGCAATAAACATTGCTAGTTCGTCTATAGATTTAGGCTTCCATACATTTAATAAAGTTACATGTTTTTTAATTTGCGATAGATGTTCTACAATTTCGGGTTCTAACAATAGATCCCAATTTGGTTCCTGATTCATTAGTTCTTTTAAATGCTCTCTATCACGAACATACATGTAAGCTGACTGTGAAAGAATATCAACTTTTTGATACCCTAACCTTTCAGCTTCTTTATATTGTATACTTGCCAATCCAGTGATTGGGTCAATAGGTATATTATCAAAATGAACACCACTATTATGGGGGATTAAACCATCCTCCGTAATTTTTTCAGTACTTCGCACACATGGAAGTTTAGCGATTACGCTTTTACTATCCTTGAAGTCAATGTCAATATCAGTTCGGGCTTTTCTATAATGTTTAGAATCGGTCGAATCCTGCATTTTTTATTTGCTCCTGTAACTGTTTAACTGTATTAGTCAAAGTTGATATTTGATTCTCTAATAATCTACAATTTTGTTTTGTCTTTGCCAATTCTTGACTTAAACTGAAAAAGCGTTCTTCGTGTCTTTCTACCAAAGAAATAATTTTTTCAATACGAGCAGGATCATGAACTTGAAATGTTTTACCATCTAAAGTTATTTCAGTAATAGATCCTTGTCTAAGTAGAGATATTTGTTTTGATTTTTGTTCTTTAGGTACAGGTACATACCCTTCTGGTATTTTATTATATATACTTTTTCCATTCATAATCCTGCCTCACATAGCATAATCTTAATTTCATCACAATCCTTTTTGTATTTTATAGTTTTGATTTCAAAATAACTTGGATCGATGTATTTAAGTATATATTCAATTTCTGAGTTTGATAGTTTTTTAAAAAACTTATTAGTACTTTTTTTAGGAGCAAGCCAGATAATCCAAGGTGAAATTTTACCACTCTCAATCCATGCAATTGCACGGGCAGAACTTACATTTTCAAAGAAAGTATTCCATTGTACATTCAAATTTTCAGCCCATTCAACCAGTGAGATAACACTTCTTGCAATTGCTTCTTTTGGGTGCTCGGCACGAATTGTTTTTAATATCCATTCATCTTTTGCTTTATATGTACTCCATTCCGTGATTGGTTTGTTATTGATAATCAAGTACTTTACAAACTCGTCCACATTAATAATATCTCTATTATTCAAATAGTATTCGGCAAAACTATAAAAATCATTAAAGTACTTTGACTTTATAAAAGCAATAAAAGGCTCTACGCCTTTTTTAAATGGGAACTTATTCAATTCCATAAATTGCATATATATACGAAAAGCCTCCATCATCTGGCGGCTTTGGCGGTCTTCGTATCGGTCACGTTTTATACATTTATGTGTGTTTACAGTTTCTTCACGTTTAAATTCACGATCACAAAATCTACAGGTATATACTTGATTACTTGATTTCTTTGCCATATTTTTTACATTCTTCTTTAAACAATTTCATCATAGATTTCTTTTCATTATCTTGAAAACCATTATTGTCAAGAAATGTCTCAAATGTTTTTTTATCATACTGCAATAGAACAATTTTGTACTCATCTTCATTCATTTGAGTAGATATAGTATCAGGTTGTGAGCTTTTAATTAACTCAAATAATTCGTTATTTGCCTTTTTGAAATTCTTAGAAAAGTTTAACCAGTTACGTGGCATTTCTTGTCCACCAATCATATCATGGACTGAACACATAAGCTGATATACTAATTCTGGATGTTCTTTCATATCCCAAAATCCATCATTAACCATATCATTTAGCATAATAAGTTGGTATTTGACAACTTCAGTATCTACTAATGAAACAATTTCGGAACCTGATACGCCAAATTCGACCATTGAGGATATTAATTTTTGTGCGTCATCTTTTGATTGGACTGCAAATTTAATACGCCAATCATAATCACTATGACAGTACTTAGTTACTGATGAAACATTTGTCCCTGAAGACTTTAATTCAGTAACTAGTTCAGTCAGTGCTTCTTTACCACCAGATTTCCATTTTCCAAATACACTTTCAACTTTACTACTAGGGTAGGTTACTTGTAACGAATCATCTAAAGAGCTTACCCATCGCAAAACAGTATATGGAGTAAACTCTTTTCGTTCTTTTTCGGTCATGTCATTATAGTACTTATAATCAGCACGGTCAATGTGTTTTAGAAATTCAGCAATAGAAAAAGAATGCTGTGTTGGTTTTTCATCATCATCGACCGACTTATTTTTAATATCACTGAAATCAAACACTATTTTATACTCCTAGATACAAATCTTGAATTTTTTCGTTTTCATCTGCAAAGTACACACATGGTGGATTTTCACCACTATGTAGTGGGACGCATAGTAAATTCTTTTTAGGTAACATTGGTATCTGCCACTTTGTAGTTAATGCAAATACACGTAGTACTTTGACTGGTTCAAACTTAGGATACATTGAACGGATAGGATTGTAAACAAAAGCTTTTGGTTCTTTCATGTTAAGAATGTTTTCAATTGTACACATCTCAACCATACCAGTTTCTTCATCACCTAACATAATTTGCCATCCTAGAGGCACTTGAATAATCTTTTCACCAATTTGAAGATCAGCACTAATACTATTAAATGATACGGTGTTTAGAATATGTCTAAAATAAAAATCAGATTCACCATTTGGGCTTAGATCCAAAACACAATACATTTCTTCAGGGATATGTTCTGTTACTAAATCCATGTCAAAAGAATTATTTTCAGGTGTTAATACGTTCATGTCATCTCCTTAGTACTGCGAATCTTCTTCGTCATCATAATATTCTTCATCATCTTGGTCTTCTACCCCATAAAATTCAAGTCCATAAGTTTCACACATCTCTTGAATTTTATCTACATCAGTATCCAGATATGAATCAAAATTACCACTTAGACTTACTACATCAATAAAAGTTTTCGTGTCAGTACTTGCATAGATGATATCATATTTCAATGATTCTACTTTAGAATCAATTCGTGTCTGTAATTCATAGATATTAATCCAAGAATCACTATCAATATTACATCTCCATACGTTAGTATCATCCGTTTCTAGCTCAGGTATATAGTCAAGAGAAGATACCATGTCATCCATAATACCATCATCGTTCAACAATACATCCATAACTTCTAAAGTTTCTTGGTCACAAATAAAAGCAATACTAGATCTCAATTCCATTTTATTTTACATCCTTGTTGTTGTCATATGACACATTATATCACAAACAGCGGGTTTATCCCGCTGTGTTTTCCCAATCTTTAACATCTATTATACTATGAGGATATTGTGCTTCCTTATAGTAAGCTAAACGTTCTCGTAAATGCTTGGCACTATACTTATTAGAACCACTAATATCATATATTTCTACGTGGTCTTTATCTTCTGCTCGGCGTAATCCACGTCCAATTGACTGTATAGTTCTTACAAAACTTTTTCCTGGCTCAATCAATACTACATTATATAACCTTGAAATACTAATACCAGTACTGGCAACGCCGTATGTCGCAATAAGTATTTTATTATCAGCCCAACGAATTTCACCATAAGATGATTCTCGATCTTTCTTTTTAGTTTCTCCACGAACGAATTCTGATTTGGGAATGCCTAAAAATTCACATAGCAACTCACCTGCTTCAAGTCTATCTACTAAAACTAAAGTGTTTCCTGATTCAGATAACGCAGATATCAATGACGCTACATATGCCATCCTATCTCTGTCAGTTACTAAGTATTTCAACTCTTCAGCATATGATGCAAACTTCATACTACTTTTTAGTTTGATGCAATTCACATTACATGTACTTAGTATTTGTTTATCTTGTAATTCCTTTGCAGTTATTTTAAATATAACATCACCAACATTACATTTGATTTTCGCGGCAACTACCGGATCTTTAGGAATTGTTCCAGTAAGACCCCAACGTAATGGTACGTTATTCATAACTTTAGAAAGTACTTGAACTAATGCGTCACCGCCTGCACCTTGACACTCATCAACGATAACACAAACTACTCCATCGATAAAATCATTCACGTCTTGTTCAGTTAATTCAATTTCACCTTTCTTGGTTTTCTTCCATAGAGAGTTAAATGATTGCCAAGTCGTAATAGTATGTTGGTGACCAAAATCTTTTTGTGAACCATAGAACATGCCAGTATCCAACCCACACATAATGTAGTCATCATATGTTTGTTGTACTAAGTCAGTACTTGGTACTATTATAACAGAACGTCCATACTCTTGCACTTTCTTTGACAATGCAGCAGTAATGAGAGTTTTACCTGCACCAGTAGCTGCCAATAGTAGTCCGTGTGGATTAGCCAAACATGCATTAACCGCATTAACTTGATGTTCACGTAGTTTTATGGATTTACCTTCCATGTGGTGTCCTGCACCGAATACAACATCACTAAAAATATCTTCATCAATGGGGTCAAATTTAAATCCATAATCTACCCTATGATCTACTAATTCAATGTCAATCTTAGCTTCATCAAGAATAGGCAATAACTTATCTAACATATGATAATAAGTTGTTCCGCCTAAATTCATAAACTGAACTTTACCATCCCAACGTCCAATACGTCCTGCTGGTGTGAACTTTGCATATGGTAACACATATTCAGTTGCACGAATCATCTTTTGTCTAATTGAGGGATCAAGTCCCTCAAATTTACAATTCACCTCATCCAATAAGGTTAACTTACAAGTTTTCATCCATGATTACCTTTATTAATTAGTTCGAGTATTATATTCGTACTCAAATGTATATACTAAATCTTTATCACAGTTAGGGTTACTTGCATCTAAAATGTCACTATTAGCAATCATCCATTCAATGTAATTCAATGGAACTGTACTCATTGGCTCACCTTTGTGTTTACCAAATGGCATGAATTGATAACGCATTGGTGTGTTGCAGAAAGTTACAATTTGCTCACCAATATCACCATTAGGTTCAATATGTCCACGTTCGATTGCAATTTCAACTAATTTGATTAGAACCTGATAACACATGAACACATCGTCTTTTGCTGCGTGTGCATTAACAGGTCGATGAACATCACGATAACATCCAAACTTATACCACAAATAACTTAGAGTTAAGTTTTTAAATTCAATATCTTCTGCAAACATTTTCTTAGCAAGACGAAGGGTACAAATCCATTTATTTTCATCAAGTAAGTACTGTGAAATTGAGTTACGATATTTATATTCGTTATCTACCATCATTCTACGGTCAAATTGTACATTATGACCAACAAAATACTTACGGCATCCCATAAGTGCATCAATGTTATCCAAATCATCTTTATACCCAACACAATTAGCTACATCCTCAGTACTGATAAAGTGCACAGCAGATGCCTCTGGTGGAATATCTTTCAAGGGTTTGTATCTCAATGTATAGTTATCAATAGTATCAATGTTTTCATGTGAAGTATGTGGATACGAGATACTAAATTCAATAATATCATCTTCACTCTCAACCCCAGTAGTTTCAGTATCTAGAACTGCTACATTTGATAAAAACTCATTTAATTTTGTCATTTTATTCTCGCATAGAAAAAGGACGCGAGATGCGTCCTTATGATATATTTTCTAGAACAATTTTAATATGATCTTCATCGTATTTTATTCTCAACAATTTAATATTATTTTGAATACAATAATCATTCTTTATTTTATCATTTTTCTGAGTTAGTTTTAGTTTTTCTTCACCGCCCCAACCACATGATTCAAAATGTTGAAGACCATCGTATTCAATACACATATTAAACGTTGGAAGATAAAAATCAAATCTCAAAGGAAGTATATTTTTACAATCATCAAACGTTTTTTCCATTTCATATGATACATTTTTCATATCCAAAACGTCACGTATGTCTTTAACTGCCTTGGACATTTTATCAGATATTGCACATTTAATACAACCCTTTCCTGATAAATGATCATTTGCTCTTTGTAAAAAATCACCATGTATTTTACAAGTTATAGTGAGTTTTTGTTTGTTGTTTTTGCCATATACAACTTTATCATAGTTATATCTATCATTATGTATTTTATTAGCTTCCTCAATGAAGGTTTCAGTTGTATGTTTGGAGCGTCTTGAACATTTAGTACATCCAGCACCGTTGTAATGGACTTTAACAAATTGCTCATAATCACCATGTATTTTACAAGTTACAATAACTTTTGAATTTACATTCACATATACGGTTTTATCATATAAGAATATATCACCATAAATTGATTTTGATTTTTCTATAAATTGTTCTGTTGTTTGCTTTTTATTATTTGCACCCATAACCGTATTACCTAACAAAAAAGACAGTTTTATTTAAACTGTCTTTTATTTAATTTATATTAGTCAAGTCGGCTATCTTCAATACCAGCGGCACGTAGTCTCACAATATTGTTTAACTGAAAAGCTTTCATCTCTAAGGATTTAACAATACTTGAATATGTATTTCTTATATAAGATACCTCGTTTATAAGTTCTGCTAACTCACAAACATCTTTATCACCTTCAACATACTTTTTACAGTCAGATGAAGATAGTGCACGGCGGTATCCTTCGAGAAAGTATTTGAACTTCTCGGCTTGTACCTGACGCATTTCAATTTCTAACATTTCCAATACTGCTTCAAGTTCTTGAAGCTGGCTTAGACGCGTCTCATGCCAGCCAGGAATCTCTTGAGCAATTTTTTCAATGATGCCAATCTTCTTTACTTCACGACGAGCTTCTTCAACTTCTTTGTTAAAGAACTCAATCATTTCAATAATTTTAGATTTATCATCTTTGATAATCCAATGCCAAGGTTTCATTATTCCTCACTAATATCCACATCAGTACCAAAAGTTTCATCGCCTTTTTCTTCTTCTTTAACTTCTTCAATCAAAGGGTGATTTTTAAATTGATGCATTACCAAATCAAGACATGAATCTTCATTACGCATCCACTCTTTGCGATATTTTAGAATCTGTTCACCAGTTACAATATCAACATACAATAGACGGTTACCTGATTTAGTGATTAGACCGTATTTTTCAAACATATCTAGTAGACCACTACGTGGGTCCATACCTTTATCCCAAGGAATTTTAATTTCTACATCTTCAAACGGCTTGTTGTAACGAGTCTTCATGACTTTACATTTAGCACGAATACCATTTACTTCGGAAGTTTTATTTCCGTCTTCATCTTCTTTAAGTTTTAATTTACCCATTGCGATAACCATAGATGAAGCATAAATCAAACCACTACCACCTGAAACTTTAGGATCTGGGTTAAACATGTCCTGAGATTCATAACTGTGGTTAACGCAAACCATACCAATGTTCAATGAACCAATAGAGTTTACGCAGTTTGTGATATATGCTTTAAGCTGTTTGGGTTTATGACCCATGTCACCTTTAAGGTTACCCGCTTTCATTTGATCATTGGCTACTTCAGTGTTTAGCATACCAATTGAATCAATAATAAACAATACTTTTTGACGTTCATCTTTAGGTGTATTTTCGTATTCTTTACGATATCCTTCAATGAACTCATAGGTGAATTTTGCAACGTCACCAATCATACCCATATTGACTTTCAAAAGTTTTTCTTCAGAAGTGTCAACACCAAGTGCTTGAAGCCAATCTGAATCCAATGCGTTCTCTGAGTCAATCATAACAACAAAGATGCCTTGTTTTTGAGCTTCACGTGCAATATTACCAGATACGATAAAAGATTTACCACTACCTGATTCACCAGCAAACATAGTTACTTTGCCTAGTGGGATACCACGGTCAAAATAGCCACTGATGCGATAATTTAGTGCGTAGTTACCAGTACTAACCCATGTATCTGGATCATGAAAACCAACACTAACACCAGTATTCTTTTTAACACTACCAGTACTGTTTTTAAGAATGTTCGCAAAACCACTTGTCATTTTCATAATTCGCTCCTTGAATTTTATGAAATAAAACGGGGCAAACTCCGTTGCCCCTTAACTTTTCAAAAACTATTACTTACCTTGTTGTTTCAAACGAGCAACTAGTGCAGATGCAGATAGTTGTTCTTTTGGTGCTTCAGGAGTGGTTGCTGCTGGGGTAGCGACTGGAGTTACTGGAGCAGCTTGTTGGGCTGGTGTAACTGGAGCAGTAGGTGCTACTGGTGCAGGTGCTGACTCTTGTTGTACTGGAGCAGGAGTTGGTTTTGATTCAGTAACAGTTCCAGAGTTAGGTTTTGGTACACCTGCTGGACGATATGCAAATGCCCAACGTGCTGGATCATATGCTTCACCATTTACTGATGCTTCGAACATTTCTTCAATTGCTTTCAACTCTTCTGGAGTTGGTTGTTTTGGCATAAAATCATTTAGATTGTATAGGCCATATTTTTCAATTGCTGCTAGTTCTTCTTCGTTTAGTGGACGCTCAGACATGGAGAATTGAGACATGTCGTAGCTATTATAACCACCACCATTCTTAGTTTTAACAATACCAAAATCACGACCTTGAACGTAGTGAGTTGGAGACTCTTTGATGCCTGGGTTTAGCAGGATGGATTTAACTTTATCAAAGATATCTTTGTTAGCCAGAATACGACGAATTGGATTTTCTGGTGCAATGTCGTCTTTTACTGCAACGCTATCAGGAGCAATAAAACATTGCATTAGATAGGTTTTCTTCTTCCAGTAACGACCAGCCATTGCTTTTAGTTCTTCGTTCCCTGTTTCATTCGCACTTTGGAACCATTGACGTACTTCTTTCAGAACCGGACAGGATTTAGGAACCCACATTTCGTTGCAAGGCACTTGAACGGTAACTTTATCAGTGTGCATACCGACTACACCATTGAAAGTTAGGTTAATCATGTCACGTTCACGCCAGAAGAATGGGTTAGACTCATCTGCATCTGGTAGAAAACGTAGGTTTAGTGGTTCGTTATAAGGTACGTTCCAGAAAGCTAAGAACGAATCAGCTTTACGCTCGCCAGTAAATGTACCATTCTTTTGAGCTTCTGCTTTTTCTTGTTCTGCTTTTAGGTGTGCACGAATTTCAGCTAGAGATTTCATATATATCTTCCTTGATTTTGGGTTTCTTTGTTATTTGTTAATTGGCTTCAATGTTTCAGAAACTTCATTGTTCCTTCAACGTTTTACATTATAGCACAGGTTTTTATACTGTCCCATATTTTTTTAACTCTGTTTGTCAAGGCTCATCACCTCGACAAACATCATTATATCACTCACTATTTGTTTGTCCCGCTATTTTTTACCATTTGCCCATTCCTTGAGCGATTCAAGTTCAGGCTCTAGTAAGATCTGCTTTTTCGGTTTATTTCCTAAAAGAGAATTTCCTACTGCAATGATAAATTTTGCGTCAGATGGTTCCATGTAAGGTTTCTCACATATACCCATTACTGCGTCCTTAATAATACCATCTTGAATCAAATCAACGATTTTATTACCAAACATAAGGACTTTATTTTCATCATCTGGTATTTCACCAAATTCAAATTCACCATCAACTGGTACACAACCTAAACATACACGTTTTGCACTTCGTGTTATTTCTTTGGGATCTGAGATGTCAGTACTGATATTTTGTTGTATAGTATTTAAATATTCAGATAACATTTTACACTCATCGAGTAGAAAATACTTCGCAAAACTTCTATTATGGTCGTGGTCGGAGCCAAGTGTTCCTAACTTATTAGCAAAATTATCTATGTATGTATTACCAATTCTCGGTAGTTCCTTGTGTGTACTCAGTTGAGTCTGATATCCACGTGGTGTTCCAGCGAGCTTTAAGTTATTTTTCAAATTATTAATGTATTGCATAGTTTTGGAAGCATAATGGCTTCGACCACCAATTTCTAGTTCTGATAGCAACGCTTTTAAATTTTCAAGGTCGCGTGCTGAACCTTCTATATAAGACCCAAATTTATCACCATACTCGCCACCCTCATTTAAATGATGGGTCATTGCTCTTGCTGCATGTAAATTTGTAGTACTCATTCGTCTACGTTCACCATTAGATTCCACAAAAATCTCTTTTATGTTTCTAGTTCGTGAACCCTTAATGCCTTCTTCTACACGACTCTTATGAACTACTACCATCTTTGCTCTTGGTAGTTTGTAATAAGAACGCATAGCACTTCCATCAAGGCTTTCATTTAAATCATTTTGTTTAGTTTCTTCCATATTACGCATGGCAATGTGAGAGAACTTTTTAGGTAAATTCCCAGAACCAAAGTCGTATACAGTGAAACCATATCCATATTGATTAGCAACGTTTTTAAGACGTTTTAAAACTTGTAATGTTTGTTCATCTTTTATATCAGTACTTTTCCATAGATAAACTTCTGGGCGTACTGCGTCATCACCACTTGGTGCTTGGATCATAAAATTCACAGGTCTAATATAAAACCACTTAGCTTCCTGTGGACTGATAGTTCCTTCACCTTCGTCATTGAACATAGTAATACTATATTCATATTGTGGTGCTGCCAAAATCTTATAAATGTCTGAACAAAGAACCCCTTTCATCATAGTGGTGTCTCCTTCATTTTTTATAATATTATTTATCGGTTATAAGTCATCATGTACCCAAGTGGCATAAAATATGACTCATCGAAATCTTCTAGTGTTTCTCCAATAACATCAGCAGTATTTTCTTCAAATTTAGAAATAATATCAATCATACGCACAATAAGTAGTGTTGCACTTACTAAGTCATCTTTACAACCTAATTTTGCCTTAAAAACACCGTCTTCTGAACCTGCACGTATAAAATCGTTAAGCTGGCGATGTAAGTTTTTACTGGCAACATCCATTCGGAATGTTTCCATCAATTTTTGCATATGAATACATGCAGTTTTTTTAGTACTTTTAGTTGTAGTCATTCCCTTACGAATACGACCAGTGCGTGTTCTTCTTGGTTCATTGATTAATGTTCCAGGGAAATTCTCAATACCTAAATTCTGTACAGCAAGAATTGCTGCTTCACCTATACTGTTATTTTCCAATGTCCAGAATAAACTATCTTCTATGTTTCTGGCTCCCATTTCTTGCATTTCATAAGCAATCTGCAAGAGTATTCGTCTTAAAAGTTTTACTTGGTCTGTAATCAAATATTTGTTGTTTTTCCATTCAGCAACCTGGCGTAATGTTGGTAATTCATATACTTGGATTGCTGCGTCATCACCACCAGTACCGCCACTTGGGTCAAGCCCCACAACATAAGTCATTCCATATTCAATTGGTTTGAACCACTGAATGTCATCAGTTACTTTAATTGGTTCTCTTACGCTACGTTTTTTAATTTCACTTAGTTTAATACCGTCAATTAAAGTTTCTTGGTAAGTTACAAACTCGCAATTGTATTCTCGTTTAAAACGCGATGAACCAATCTTATATTCTTCTTTAGTTGCCCATTCTTGTGTACGGTCAGGGTGAGAATCCCAACGTACCATTATACCTTTAAAATCATTTATACCAGTTCCATTAGGATCGTATTCATTGCCACCTTCATCAACAAAACGCTGGGATTCGTTCCATATAGAAGCAAACTGGTCGTACTCAGTGTTTGGTGTACTAGTGATTATACAACGACCTTTGGATGATACAAGTGTTGGTGATACTGCTGACCAGAATTCCGCTTGGAAACCTTCAGGTACGAATGCAAATTCATCAAGATAAAGTAAGTTTACAGAAAGACCACGGGCAGCAGATGGTGTAGTTGCACGGGCAATAATTCTTGATTTATTTTCAAAGCGAACTTCAGTTACGTTATACTTTTCAACACCATCACGTATAAAGTCAGGACACATCTCATATGCAAACTGGATACGTTCCATAATTTCTTTAGCAGTTGCTAGAATGTTCCCCAACAATAAAATTGTTTTTGTAGAGTTAAACATAGCATACCACAAAATAAATGCTGCTGCAACAGTAGTTTTGCCCATCTGACGAGCCGTTAACATAATGTTGTTTTCATAACCTTGAAAGTTTCTTACCATTTCCTTTTGGTAATCATATGGCTTAAAAAGTATTTCACCACCTTTACTAACAATGTAAAAGTAATTTTCCATAAAGTAAATTGGGTCAGCAGCACACTTTGCTAATTCTTCCTGTTCAAAGACGGTATAGTTCATCTTTAGACCAGGTTTTTTTATTCGAGTATATTCCAACTCATCTTCATAATTGTCTATATTTTCCATCATATTTCCCTTTCATTAGGCAATATTCTTCAAATTTATGAATGCCTAATATATTTAGCATTGTTTGTTGGTATGAAAACAAATCAATACTATTATGTAAGAAAAAAGGGAGATACTCTACTTCTGGAAATTTATCTAATATAGAGAAAAAAGATAATGAACGAGAATTAATTATTACTTTTATATTTTTACAATATCTAATTGTATCTAACATGGCATTGAAGTGTTCATCCCTCATATGCGTTGACATATCAATGATAATTTCACTCCTACCAAATCCGCGTAAACTATCATCTGATAAAGATCTATATAATATTTCTCCTATAACAGTACTTTTACATCTAATAATACTTGATGAACCAGTATGCATAACTGATAGTTTCAAATCAAAGTTATTATTAATATTTGATATCATTTTTTCAAAATGAAACTTCATTGATTGTATATTAGCTTTAAACGAAGTTGGTGCTGATATAACCATACTTTGACGTTCTTTTGATTTCAAAATCTTGTAAAGTGCATAAGCACCTATAGATTCGGTAGTACCAATTCTTGGAGGAACTACAGCAACATACGTATTATCAGATTTTTCTAACATTCTATCAAAGATAGTTGAACTATCATAATTCGTTAATGTATTATAAGTTATTAAATTATCCATAACAAATAAAGGGAAGTACTTTTCAATGTACTTCCCTAATCTCCTTATAAGTTTTTTTGTTGATAAGTTAGTTCCATAAATGTTTTATATGGACCATATATATCGTCTTTATGTTCATCAAATGTATCAGTACTGATTGTACAACGTGGGTTATATGTCCCAGCTTCGGTTTTAACAAGCCACCAGCCAGGATAAAAACGTTTTTTGGATTTTTGACTTTTCTTAAAAGTACACAATCCGCTGTCTGTTTCTTGTACATCATAAACATTATCGGTTTCGTTAACTGGATAATCTCCTATGAACTTAGTATTTGTATCCTTAACTTGTACTTCTTCATATTTAAATGGTGTTCCTAATAGTTCTTCCAACTCATTTAAAGAATCAAACTTTAATACCCCATCTGACGTAAAAAATTCAACACCTTTATATTCAGTTGGGCTTCTATCATGATCTATTAGAATACCAATCTTTTCTGAACTATCAGTTTCTGCGATATAAGAATAATCAGTTAATTTTTTTAGAATTGCCATATTACTCATCCTTCTTTGTGAATAGTTTAATATATGATTCAGGGGAACGTTGAACGTGTACTAAATCATACTTAGCGGCAAATCTTAAGAAATGAACACCGATTAATGGGTTATTTTTAGGTTCACGGTTAAAAATAACATCATCCATCATTTCAATAATTTCAGGTGGTTGTTTAGTCAAATCAACCAGTACTTGATTATGTGCATATGCATCTTTAACACAGACTTCAACTCCATCTGGTCTAGTCCATTTATGATTCATAAATGAATTCCATGCATAACCGCGAGAGTGACGATCATTAAATGCTTCTTCAATACCTACTGCTTTTTTAGTACTTTTCATTCTTGCACCAGGATATGCACTGAATACATTATCTGAGGTATCACCCTTAATACATTTTTGGAACAATAAAAACTCAGGGTTAGGAGTTTCAATCGGTTTTCCTTTTTTATCATGTGCTGGTTCATTATTTTTATCAAAAACACCAGTTGTTGTATACATCATTTCTTGTACTGGGTTATATTGACGAACATTAAATGCAAGTAATTGACGGAAGTCGGTATCAGTACTGACAATGATATGGTCATCTTCAGGATGTGTTTGAATCCAGCGAGCAATAAAGTCATCAGCCTCTGCTTCTGGTGCACGTAGTAAAGTACTGTTAGTCTGATTATCTACGAAGTCGATGAAATCATTAATCATTTCAAACATCACTTCCATTTCTTCTTTTTCATCTTTAGTTTTGGTGGCTGCTTTTACTGCACGATTTCTTTTATAATCTTCGTCAAACTTTTTACGCCATGATTTACCCTCTGCACAGAAAACAACGTGATTAGGATTAAACATGTCTTGTAGTTTTCTTAAACCGCTCAAAGTAATATGTAGTGCTAACCCCACCTTTGTCCATATGTCAATACTTTGAGATGATACGTTGATACTACGATGGAAACAGTTTTGAGTATCGACGAGTAGATATAATTTTTTCATTGTAAATCCTTTTAATAGTGTTGATTTGGCACATGAAAACTCAATTTTCAATGATTTTCATTGATAATTATAGCACATCTTGAATCACTTTCCCAGATTTGATAAATAATATCATAGAAATTCATTAAATATCTCAGTAAATTTAAATGCTAGTGATATTTTTTGATAAATAACTTTAAGCAGGATATACCTGCACAAAATTTGACAAGGAGATTTTCATGAGTCTTAATTCTTTTAACCGTAACTATGGTATGTCTAGCGTTGCTCGCGAATGGTGGGGTGGTAATAACGGTTTCGTTACCATCGTAATCGATCTACCAACTGATGTTGAACTAGGTACTACCAAAGTTACTTCTGACGGTTCTGATGTTCAAGCTGAAGCGTATCAAACTGCTCTAAGTAATGCTCAATATAACCTATTCATGGTTACCCAACTACTACAACAACGTGCAGTTCTAGTTACTACCTCTCTACTAGCTCTTGATTCAGAAGTTGTTATTCCTGCTGATTTCAAAAATGCTAATCCAAACGTAGTTGCGTTCGGCACTAGTGGTGCTGATGTAGCAGGTGGTGCTAATTCTGTTGCATTGACTTTCATCTGTGAACGTCAAGACGTATTTAACAAGCAAGAAGTTCGTCCTGGTTCAGCATGTCCTGCTCCAGTTGATCCAACTGTTGACCTAGCTAAGTCTATCGCTCAAGCTAAAGTTTTCCGTACCAAAACTTTCGTAAGTCAAGGTACTGATGGTGTTGGTGATGCAGGTGCATCTACTGCTGTAGCAATTAAAGTACGTGCTGCTCTTCCTGTTCAACTATAATAGGAGGATAGATTATGTCATATACTAATACTTCTTTTGAACGTATCAATGGTTATTCCTTTGAACGTATTCTAGGTTACTTTTGTGGCACTAACGCCCTAGCATCCATTGCTATCAGTAAGCTAGGAAACGTAAACGTTCTAGTTACTGGTGCAGTTTCTTCTTATGCTGGTCTACAACGTTTTCTAAACACTGATATTCCAGAAGAAATTCTAGCATATCTAAATGATAAAGGTATCAAACGTATTGATGGAACTGCATTTGTTCTTGGCACACTAGAAGCTGATTACAATGCATCTTATGCAGCACAAACTAACGTTAAACGTATTGTCGATGTTGTTCAACAACGTGCGGTTATCATCGCTACCTCTAACATCGCAGGTAATGGTCTTGAAGTATTTCCAGTTACTGGTTTCACCAACGCACCTGATGGTGTATTGAGTGCAGGTTCAGTTAGTATTGCTGATGCTTCCGTTGTAACCTTCCTAGTTGAACGTGCTGGTGTCTTTAACAAAGATCTTAAATCACCACAAGGTGTACCAAGTACTGAATCCGAAGAAGGCCGTCTACTAATTGATGATCTAACTGGTGTTCCACTACTTGCTAAAGATGGTGTTACCGAAGTTTACCTACGTTCCCAATCTGCTGATGCAGCAGGTGATTTCGGTGTTAAACTTTTCCAATACATCCCAGCATTGGTTTAATATTTTTCAAAAGAAAAGGAGAGCATTTGCTCTCCTTTTTTATATGTTATCTATATGAACGAAATCCTTCAGGCAAACCAGGTAGCTTGTCTAATCCTTCGTTCGCACTCACCAGCTTTGTGTCGTAATCATCACTGAAATCATCCGTAGCAAGTTTACGCCCCAAGTCTCTCACAAAGTTATCGATAATTTCTTCTTCATCATTTCCTGGATGACCTTCAGCTTTCAACTTTTTCCAGAAATATTCATTATAGTCAAATACAAACTCAACTTCATTAGTTTCAGGATCAAGAACAACATCCAAATCAATCCAAGGTTCTTTACGAAGTGTGTATATTTCCTTAGAATATTCACTTTGTGTGATTTCATCGTAACGATATGCAAATTCAATAGCCTTAAGCCTTTTTTCATCACCTTCTGGCATTAACTCAATGATTTCCATATCATATTCTTTTTCTGTAATAACTCCAATACTTAGTTTTGCATCAAGAACTTTAACATCATACTGTTCACGAGTAATTTTAGAATATTTTAGTTCAACATCAAGTACAGCAATTAGATATTCCAAATCTCCAATTACGCTATATTTCTTTTTAATATCCAATTGGGCCACTTCAACTTCATATGGAGTTAGATATGTCAATTCAGCAACTTTCATATCAGCTTCATAATCATCATTGTAGTAATATGCTTTAGCTATCTCTTTTGCCTTTCCAGAAAGTCCCCAGTGAGCAGGGACCATCCAAAATGGAATAAATTTCTTTTTAGCCATTTTTCTTACCAAAAATCTCTTCGATTTTCATTACATAATATGTATCTTCGCCGCCACCAAGATCTTCAGTCAGTGGTGTGTTCAAAGATGAACGACCAAACACAACCATATCACCTTCTTTAATATTATGTTCTGCAAGTTGTCCGTTCGGAAGAATTTTACCTGGACCAACGGAAATTACCATCCCAATACATGGTGGTTCAACATTACCTAGAATAATACCACCAGTACTTTTATTCTGTGCTTCAATTTGTCGAACAAGAACGTAATCATTAATCATTTTAATTTTCATATTAGTAACCTCCAGTATTTGCAAACCATTTTCCACGGAAATAAAGATTAGCACCCTTATCACCTGGAGTGAACACTTCCAACTTCATAGTTTTTTCACCATTACATTTAGGACAATCATGAGGTTCATCACGATTTGCAATTTTAACAATTTTTTCCATGCTATGTTTGCATTCTTCTTTTTCACAACGATATGTATATAATGGCATTTTGTATTCCTTTACTTTTTAAATCAAACTAATTTGGGGAACATAGTGTTCCCCGTTATTTATATTAGCAGCCTGTTACGTAAAATTTGTATACTGCAATTCCAGTATCTAGTGTTACATTTAGCATACCAGTTTTAGTAATACCAAGTGATACTGATTCGGCATTAGATACGCGAGATAATGCTTGAAGTACGCGATCAATATTATAACCAAAACCAAGACCTAATTCACCTTCAGTTTTAGAAAAAGCTAGAGAACCAACGTGGTTACTTTTGTTTTTCTCACCAACGTGAAAGTATAGGGTGTCGCCTTCAGTATACGGAGTTACAAGAGAACTAAAAGATTTAAATACACCAGAAAAACTCTTTAGTTCCTGAACTTTTGCTGCACTAGGAATAACCTGTACGTCATATGGTTGTTCATGAAAACGTGGTTGAACTGGAATAAGTTTTTCAGCTTGTACCATAAATGTAGTGCTTGCATCTTCAGATTTAAATGCCAGACTTTTAACTGAACCATCTTTAACATTTGATGTGATTGTGGTTCCTTCGGTACTGTATGTTTTTAGAGACATTAGACCCTGAAGAAGACCTAGATTACCTAAGCCAAAACGACCCTGAACTTCAGGAACATCTTCTTTAGTATATGCTCGCATTACAAGAGTTCGGTCATCTGTGTACGCTTCTAGATATACACGTTGTCCTTCACCACGGTCTTCACTGCTTACTGCAATACAAGAGAAGTCAATACCACTGGTTGTGTTTACGAGGTCACGTAGTACGTTGCGTAGATCCATTATATAATTCTCCGTTTTATTTGTTAATCAAAAAATGTTTTTATGTAAGATTACTACAAGCACCATTATATCTCAAAAATGATGCTTGTCTCAATTTTTTATCAGTATTTTGTATTCCAACGTTGAAGATAAGGCTTATCAATTGTAGAACTCATGCCAATTTTATCTCGTAATTTTTTCAAGTCTTTTAATGTATGTACATCATCGACAAAAACAACTTTACGCTTTTTCACAAGAGTGTAAACATCAGCAATCTCTCCGTCAACTTCCACTGAACCAGTGCGAGTAAAACCCGCACCAATTAGAACTACTTCTTCATCATTATCATATGCTAGTACAGAATTAATGATGCCATTACCTTCTAATACTTCACCAATACGCTTATATATATTACTCATCATTTTTACCTTGTAATGAAGTCCATTCTACATATTTTTCCCATGCCTCATTTACACTTTCTTCAGTAAGATTCAACATCTCATTAGTGAAAGTATCGTTTACTTCGTCATAGTTTAGTTCAATTTCATTTACAATAACCATATTATTACTCCTTACCAAGTGAAGAATCCATTGTTTACTGACGCAGTACTTTTTTCATGAATACCAATATCCATATCCAAAATACCAAAAATATTCTCTAATTTTTTAGTTAGAACAATCTCTTCCATTTTTTCAGTATCAAATGGTAGTTCCAAGAACCATTCTGGAAGATACTCAACACAGTCAATTGGATAACCAACTGCTTTAATTCCCATAGGATTATCTTTTAAGTTACAGACAATTACTTTTGTTCCATCTGTTACTTCTGGAACAGATTTATCATCATAAACTTCACGTAGACGGTTCCATTGGATACCAGCAAGAACGTGACCAACTTTACACTTACCAGTTAGCTGATATTCAGCCTCTAAATTAGTGTAGTTTTTTACAGTTTTTGGTGAACCTTTTTCATGTACAGGCATATCCTTAAATACGTCCTTAAACTCACGTACACGCTGTTTTAGCTGTTGTTCACTCTCACCTACCAGTAATGCGATTAGAGTCTCTTCTAGGAAGTTCTGGATGTATTTTGGCGTGTCTGAGCGTTTAATTTCAAGACCCATCGCTTTGATTTCACCTGGTTTACCATCAATATCTTTACGGAACCCATCTTCCCAGTACTTCAGAATTGCATAACGTTTTTTCTTCAAGAATAGGCCACGCGAACCAACCATCTCAAGGTCTGCACCAACAATCTTACCTTTTTCAATACCAGTGTTGAACATCTCATGCATAAATGATGGGAAAGATTCACCAACTTCTTCACCAATTTTAATATACATATCAACAATCTCTTCTTTAGATAGATTATATGGAATACCTTGTTCTTTCAGATAATGAGTTACACTAAAGTAAACTGAGTCAGTATCACCATAAATTACTGAACCACCTTGGTGGTTATATACACCAGTAGTAATTTCATTGATACGACTTGCCATATGTTTGGTCATAGAACGTCCAGTTAATGTTACGGATTGACCTAAACGTTTGTCAAAAAAACGAGAACCTTTGTTCAATAGTGCACCATATAGACTGTTTAGAAGAATCTTACGAATCTGTTGGTTCTGTTTCCAGAAAGCACTACGTTGTTTGAAGTAATCTTTTTCTTCTTTAGGACAGAAAATACGACCATCTTTTAGTACTAATCCGTTTTCTACAATCAACTTAGCAACTTCATCCCACTGTCCTTTACCAATTTCTTTACGAAGTAAGTATACAGGATCATTATCATGAATATTAGTTCTAAACATTGTACCAGGGGTATAGTTTGATAGTAGTGGTTCGACTTTTTCATAGCCATTAAACTCCCAACCATCAGTATACATATGTTTGTAGTCAATGACCATTTTTTGCTGTGCTTTACGTTCAGAATACCATTGAGTTAGAATGTCAGGAATTACACCAGACTTAGACTTATCAAAAAGTGTTCCGTTTGCACTAAGTACAATAGTACTATCTTCTGCAAAAATAATATCATATAGCTCTTTGCCCGTTGCTTTAAAAGAACTCCCATCTTCTAAATCAACAATCAATGTTTCTTCTGACTTTTCATGAACCATTGTAAATTCAACAGCAGCAAATAAACCATGCCATGCCGCAGTCCAATCTGGTTCAAATGATTTAGATTTAGATTTGTTCTTCTGTTCTTGGATTTTAGCTGCAAGATACGCATCGGTGTAATCTTGACGTAATTGACCAAGAATACATTCAGTACTCATACCCAAAGTACGTAGAACAGTAGGGTAAAGAGAGTTAAAGTCAGTACACCCAAGGTCACTTACAAGTCCTAGTACTGGATCTTGTACCCATGCACCTGCTGCTTTTGCACTAATTTTCTCATCTTCATCTTCACCATCTTCACCATAATATTCCATTTCTGGATCAAACTCAAGATCATCTTTCGGTGCTTTGTTGAAAACAACTTCACCACGAGTATGTGCTAAGTTGATAATAGCAGTGTCGATTAGTGCTACTGAACCCATTGTTGTACTGATAAGTACACATTCTTTGTGTGCAAGTCGATTGTGTAGGTTGATATAGTCACATTTAGCATCAATCTTTTTAAGAAGAATACTATCCTGTTTAGAATAACGCAAGAAAGTAATGTAATCCTCTCTGTAAAGTTTATCCAATGAACCTTCATATGATACTTTATTTTCTTTAGTTACTTTTTCAGCAATATAATCTAGTTTATAAGATTGTTCAACTTGACCAGCATGTTTCTTATACAAAGCCAAATAATCAAGATGGACGCGACCTACCAGATCATATGTTTGAACAGTTTTACCAAAGTTGTCTGCTTCACGTGAATTTGGTTTTTTATTCCATAAACACCAACGAGCAGTTGTTGCTTCATTGAAGATTTTTTTAGTTCGATTGATCATATATGGAATATCAAAGAATTCACTATTCCATCCTGAAATAACATCAGAATCATCAATTAAACTAAAGAATTCCATAAACATTTCCTTTTCGTCTGTATATAAAATTACAGTACTGTTAGGATCGTTTGTTTCTTCATTTAGTTGGCGAACAATATCTTGTGCTTCATAAATTTCCATATCAGCAGGTGGTAAAGTAAGTACATAATCCTTTCCAGTCCATGATTGATATAGAGAAATAGCGGTTACTCGGTTAAACGGGTCTGATGGTGGAGCATAACCAAATTTCTTATTGAAATCAGTCTCGATATCGAAGAACACGATGTTCAAATCGGGTGAACCTTTTCCCATATATTCTTTAGCTAATGTTTTAAATGTAATGTTACAATCACTTTCAAAAATACGTAGACCTTCACTTTTGTGTTGCTCTACACTTTTATTCATTTGAGCTTGAGTTTGAAACTCAAAATGTTTAGCCATTGTACCATAAACAGTTTTATGTGTTCCTTGTGGGGATTCAACATAATATTCATATACTGGTTCTAATTCGCGTAGAATACGTTTACCATTCTTACGTTCAACTACATGAAGAATATCACCAGTACGTTTACGTTCCATATAAGCATCGATATACATCGTTTGTATTCCCTTACGTTTATTAAGTTAAAAAGAAAGCCTCCGTCATTGGAGGCTATTTAATATATTTTAGTACTAATTAGTAATCATCTGCTTGTGGAAGATTATTAGTAACACTAAGAATAGTTTCGATATTATCGAGTTTATTTTGTTTGTCAAAGTAATCACCTTTGTACATACGTTGTGCAGCTTGTTTGATATCAGATGCATCGATACCAAGTTCATCAGAAACACTAGAAACAAAATCAGATAAGGATGCTTTGGTATCATCAATGAAAGTTAGTTGTACAACAATGTTGTTAAGTGCGTCACCGAGACGTTTACGTTGTTCATCGTTTAGATCACGAATTTCAACTTTAACTTCTTTTTTAGATTTAGCCATTTTGTATTTCTCCATGTGTGTTTTCAAAAAAATGTCACCTCACCACAATCGGTGAGATGACTTAATTGTATCACGTCTTTACGTGTTGTCTCATTTTTTTTCCGGTTTAACTGGAAATGAAAATGTTTTCTTGATCATGTCTGCTGGTTTGATTGAATTCAATTGCGTTACATAATCTTTCAATTTTACAAACAATACAGCTTCTTCATCAGTTGCTAACTCAAGATCCATAGCAGTTTTTAAGTGTCCAAGTTCTTGAATTGCAATGTATTTCAAATTAGATAATTCATTTTTTAGGCGTTCAATTTTTTCTTCTTTAGTTTCAATATAGTCATGAATAGTATTTCCATCGTAAACCATACCATAAAGTTTGTTAATATCACCATCATATTCAATTTCAGAAACACTAAAACCTAAAGGTACTAGATCATAAATGTTATATGATGCTGAAACAATTAAACCGTTAATATCATACATAAATTTTGCTTTATTAATGTCAAACAATTCACGAGATTCATACCAATCCATACCTTCATCGGACATCATATACAAAGAATTAGGATTACCACCTTCTTTTTCATACATCTTAAAATTTGTTAGTTGCATTACACATTCCTTATTGTTGACGTACTGTTTCCCAGTTACCATTTATTTGCATTTGAACATAGCGATAACTAATTCGTTCTAAGTGAGTGCCTGAACTACCATTAACAGAAATCCATACGCCATCCATAAATGCACCTTCTGGTGTATATGTCCATGAAGAATCAGGTATTTTACGTGTTTCAATACGTGCACTCAAACGAATACTTTGTACGTTATTAGTACTAATTTGCAAAGTAACGTTGCCACTAGCATCAGCAGCAGTACCGTTAATTGAACGAACAATATTTTTACCACCAACAGTAGCTGAGTTGTTAGAAACAGTTAATGATGGAGCAGCTAAAGTACCAGAAGAGTTTACAGTAACTTCTGCTCCACCGGAACGCAATCTCAATGTATTATTTGAAGAGTTATGATACACTGCCGCACGCTCACCACCGCTTGCGTTACGGAAATATAGAACTAATGATGTATCATTTGACTTAATTGACGCACTGTTTGCAATAGTCAATGAACCAGTCATTGTATCACCAGTTTTTAGTACATAACGAGTGTTTGCAACTTTTTCACTCAATGCAACGTTAGATTCAGCAATGTTATATAGATATGCAACGTTAAAGTGTTCCACATCAATGTTACTAATACCATGATAGTGTGGTTGGTTTCCACCAAGTGTGTTAGTGTTTCCACTAAATGAGTGAATGTGGTCTGGTGCTTCGTTAATGTTATTGATTACAGTTGGTATACCGTTATCATTACTTGAAGTTATCGCATTTAGACCACTACGGTCCATACCTTTTAGTGCTTGACTATGACCATGACGACCAGCAGCCCCTGTGGTCCCACTAAAACTAAATGAGTGTGATGGTAATTGGGCAACACTTAATACTGTGCCGCTAATATTACCGCTACTACCAATAACACTATCAGTTTTAGTTACACCAGATGTAGATATACCTTTTAAGTACGCTTTTTGGTTAAGGTTTGGTACTTGTTTAGTAATTGTACCATTTTCCCCCTCCCATTGCCACCACATACCATCAGCAAAACACCAACCGTCAGACGTTTTCCACGGAGCACCTTGTGAACCGTTTCTCCCACTTTGTCCATTCGATTGTCCTGACATTTGTTCACGTATACTAGCAACAGATTGACCAGAAGTCAATGAATATTGTGTAATAGCACCAGGTTTAAGTGAAGTGTAAAGACCAGTTGGACCAGAACCACCACTAGAAGCAGTAGGGAATACAATGTTTAAGGTTGTTCCACTAATACTTGCACTAGGAACAGTACTACTACTGTATGTTACACTTTCTACTTTTAAATTTAATTTTCGGTTTACTTCATCTAATGAAATTCTAATTGGTTCCAAAATAGTATCAGTATCATATACTGCAACCCAACTTGTACCGTTATGATACTTCAAAACTAATTCGCTTCGATCAAAAACCATTGCACCTTGTTCACCAGTAGGTAAAGTTTGTACTGGTATAATAACTGATGACGAATTAAAACGAATAGGTCTTGGGTTAGTTGGTGTACCACCAAGCACTATTAGTTCTAAAGATCCATTAGCACCAGTACTGGTCATTGTATCCAATGGGTTATTAAAACTTATGCTCATGTATAAATCCCTTTATGATTAATATATACTATATTTATTCCTATAGCAAGTCGTTATCCATATCATCCCACACAGAATCAATGATGTTTGCTGCTATCTTTTTAGACATTTTAAACCACTCCGTGTTTGGTTGTCTAGTTGCATTCATTTGTTTAAGCCTTTTATGTATCTCTTTTTCAGCTAAACGTGCGTCTTCAAAGTGAACTTCATGATAAACTTCAAAATCACGAAACGGGGTAGCTGTCTGATACGTTCTCAAACGCTCTGTCATTTCAGATTTAGAAGTGAAACCAATCTTAACATAGTCAGGCCATGCAGAGTTTATTATAACATAACATATCTGTGACATAGATTCAATCTCCATCATTAATATGGAGATATTTATCTATCAATTAATAGTGAATTTTAAACCAATATCAATTAAACGTTGAAAAGGATTATGTGGCTGAAATTCCGAGGGTTCTTGTGCAATGTTTAGCACAGGAGCATCAGAATGCAGCAGCGACATACGTTCTCTATAATGATCGATGTATTCTTCATACAACATATCTTCAGTATGTGTATTAAGTATATCTTCTATGAAAGAATCTAAACTATAATCTAATCTATCATCATTATAATACAATGTTTCAGTGGCTTCATCGTATCCAACTAACGTACCATAAGGAACATTTATTTCTATATTTGAGTACTGGCTCTTTAAGTACTCTTCTCTTTTAAATTTGTATACAGTTAACATCCGTGTCAACTCCTTTAGATTGTTTACTTAAAGGTATTTACAATTTCCAGTACAGATTTTAGATACTTTTCATCAAACGTTTCAGTAAATCCTGACGGCAACTCTTCAGTACTTACTACTCCACTTTCAATGTACTGCTTGATAAACTTTTCCAGTAAGAGGGGTTTATTACCATCTTCGAAGAAACGTTCTACTAGTACTTCATGGACGAATTCAGAATCACGACTCTGTTCGTTCACTCTACGTTTCATATCACCAGTGATTCCATATTTATAAACGGTTTTATCTTTATTAGTTAGTTTCTGTACATAAAAATATCCAGGCTTGGAAGTCTGATAACCATACTTACCGCATTTTGGACAACCACGACCTGTCAAATGTGCTTTAGGTTGCTGATGAAAAATATTTTTACAATTGTTGCATTTTATCTCGACCATTTTTTCACTATGCTCATACATAACAGATGAGTAATCATAATTATTGTTATGAACTTTTACAGCTTCTGCAATAAATTGCTCGGTTGTTCTCCCACCTTTACCTGAACATATACCACATCCTGACTTCCCAAGTATCAATGTTTTTGGATCAACTTCCCAATCATGATTTCCTTCATTGCAATGCACTGTGACTTTTGTTGTTCTGTTAATATAGTTGGTTTTTTGGAAACTAAATTTATCACCATAATTACGTTTAACAATTTTTATAAATTCATTATTCGTATGCACTACATTAATATTACAAACGTTACATCCAGCACCAGTTAATAACTTATTTGGTGTTATGTGAAAATAACCATTATGTTTAGTGCAGAATATTGTAACTGGAGTTTTTGCATTAACATAAACCAATTTATCAAATTTAAATTTTTCAGTCCCGAATTTCTTTTCAACTTTTAAAATGAAATCATCATTATTGGAACGCTGGGACATGTTACTATAACAGTTAGAGCAAGTACATGAGATATGACGAATTGCAGACTTTGTATTTTCAATACCACATTTGTTACATTTCAAGGTAGTTTTGCTAGATTTAAAAAATCATCGAATTAAAATCAAACTCACCATACATTCCATATTTTTCATTCATTTTCTTTTTGAAATTTTCAATTAACATTTTCAATTTACTCAACTTGGTTTCGATTTGATAATTATATATAATTAAAAATATTCTGTCAAGCATTTTTTTAACACAAAAGAAAAGGGACTCCGAAGAGTCCCTATTGTTTTTATATTCTTGATTAAATCTTTTAAATCGTTTATAATTACATGAAAGTAACGTTTTTGATAGCGATTTTGCTGTAGTAGTCAGCAGCGTTACCAAGAGATGAAGTACTGTCGGTTAGCTGAACGTAGCCATAGCGTGTTAAAAATGTGGTCACGAGTTCACCAGTGTTAGGGTCCATTACAGTACCAGAAGCCATTAGTGGGATGTATGGGCAATAGAATACACCAGCATCAGTTTCCGCATTACCTTTATAACCAATTAGAATATCTTCTGCATCACTAGCATAGGTATCAACGAAAATACGCATAGTGCTGTTTAGAGTACCTACAAACTTAACGTTAGTTGGTGCTTCAAAAGTACCTTCAGTGGTACGTGCAAAGCTAGAAGTAGTAGCAGATTGTAGAATGGTTAGTGCAGTTGGGGAAACAACAGCCCAGTTTGCAGCACCACGCTTAGTACGACGAGCAACTTCGTTTGCTTGACGGTTAATTAGAGTAGCTAGAGCAGCGTGCTCATCACCAACGAAGGTTGCAACACCAGTAACTTTAGATTGGTCATAAGTTACAGCAGCAGCACCAGGTAGTGCACGTAGACGGCTTAGTAGCTCTTGGTCGATTTCTACAGTAACTTCTTGAGCGATTGCAGCCATTAGTTCTGCTTCAACGTCAACACCATGTTGGGATTGAGCATCTTGTGCAGATTCAACAGTCCAACGTGCAGATAGACGACGAGATTTCGCTTCAACAGTTTCACGTAGAATACGGATGTTAACGCGACGACCCATAGTACCTTCTAGTTGGCTAGTAGGAGCAGCTTGTGGGTTGCTATTATCCGCATTTAGATCACCAGAGTAAGATTTAGCGATTTTGTATGGAGAAAGCATTTCTTCACCAGCGATTACACCAGGTGCGTTATCAGCATATTGTACACGTAGGGTGTGGATCTGACCAACTGGACCAGTCATAGGTTGAACACCGATGATTTCGTTAGCAATAACGGTTGGCATTACACGACGCATAATTGGTAGAATCACTTTGTTTAGAGTAGCGATGTTACCAGCGGTAGTTGCACCAGAAGTTGCGGATTCAGTTAGCATAACTTTACGATGGTTATCAAGAACAGTTTCCATTACAGACTTACGAGTACCCTGTAGACCTTCAACTAGTTTCTCTTTTACTGCTACCCATTTGGATTCATTTAGTAGTTGTGACATTATATATCTCCTTAAAGATGTTATATTCGTTTTTCAGTATGATATTATTTATAGAACTGAAAAATTTGATTATTAAAATGCTTTAAAATGTTTATTTTTTATTGATACCTGAAAGAACATCGAGTTCTTTTAGGAATGCCATATCGTCAGCGGTCATTTCTTCGCTTTCAACAATAGCCTGACGGTTGCCAGTGATTACTTTACCTTCTGCAAGAGTTTTCTTAGCGGAAGACTGAACTGCTTGACGAGTGGTAGCAGATTCATTTACTTTAGTACCGTTAAGTACTGACTTATGGTACTTGCTGAAATCTTCTTTAAGCTTTTCAGTAGGTGAAGTAGCTAGAAGAGATTCCATAATTTGTTTTTGCTGTGCAGTTAGTGGTTTTACTAGTTCAGACATAATCGCATTACGTGCTTGTGCATCTTCCATAATACGTAGTTTGGTTTTAGCAGCTTTAACCGCATTAGCAGTTTCATGTAGTTCTTGCTTAACTTGAGCAATTTCATCTTCTTTAGATTTAATTGATTCAGTTAGGGAACGTAGCAATGAGTTTTCATTAAATTGTTTGACATTAAACTCTTGAGCAAATGCTTCAAAGATTTTACGACCAAACATATTTTGTTTTGCTTCCACTAGATCTTGTTTCAACGCATATAGATTCTTCTGAGTGGTTTCTGCAATATATTTAGCAGCACTTTCAGATGTACGTTTGATGAAGTTATTACGAGCTTCAGCAATTTGACGTGAACCTTCAGCAAGTAGTTTAACGCGAGTTTCAACTAGTTGACGTTTTTCAGTGTGGAATTCTTTTAGCTCTTCTGCTAGGATACCGTTAGAAAAATTAACGAATTTACCCATGCATTCATGAAGATGCTTACGTTCTTTACGCATTTGTTTAACTTCTTCAGCCAAAACAGAGTTTGAAAACGCAGAGAAATTGCTTAGTGTTTTACGTAGAGTTACACGATCTTCAACAAGACGTTTTTTCTCTTCATATACAGCACCCATTTCTTCAGCAATGACTTGAGTAACCATAGTGTTCAAACCTTCGGTTAGTTCAGCCAAATCTTGCTGATAACGGCCTTTCATTTCTTCACGCATCTCTGCGGCTAGTGTGTTCTTTTCTTCATTCCATGCTTCCTGAATTAGCTGTTTTGCCTCATCAGAAAGAGATGATTCTTTTAGAAGCTTTTCTAATTTAGACATTCGTTCTCTCCTTTAAGTACTGAAATATCTGTACTTCAACATACAGATATTTATATTTTTAAAATGTTAACCTTTTAATTTCTTGAAAAAATCGTATATTTCAGAATCTAAATTATTTACTTTTTTAGATTCAGTGATTTTTTTAGAACTATTACAAGGTGATCCGTACTTACTCATCAGAGATTCAAATACCGCTGTTGGGTATGCTTCTGGAGCACTAGGTTGAGCAACAATATCAATAGTGATAATTTCAAAATCAGAAACTATTCCATTATAATCAACGTTACCGGAACCGCGAGAACTTACACCAAGTTTTACACCAGCCTCTAGCATTTTACGGATATTTTGACCATGTGCAGTATCAAGTAGTTTGATTTCTGCCATACCATTAGCACCTTCCATCCAAACCTTAGTAATCATTGCTGCTACTCGGTCTAGGTTAATAGTTAGTGTTTCTGGATGGTCACATTCAACAAGAATGCTTTCACCTTTAGCTAAACGCTGGTTCATGTTATTTACTGCCCTTGTAATTTCAGATAAAGGGTAAATTCTCTCGTTCAAATTTCGTTGGTCGGCTTGAATAGCAATACCACGAAGATAGCAGTCACGCCCACCAAATCCATTATCACGATGTTCCAAAACAACTTTAGAATCATTGAATGAAGACCATTCACGAATCATACTACTCATAATGATCTCCTTTCAGATATTTATTTTAGTTTAGGTTGTGCTTTGCTTAGTGGTGATTTAGAATTAGATGCAGTAGTTTTTGGTGCTTTAACATCTTTCATTTCACCGCGAGCATTTTTACCAAGATCTAGACTATCTTTTGGTAGAACAGATTTATCATCTAGGTCTAGTAGTGGTGCTTGGTCAGTTTTCTTAGCGAATTTAACTGGCTCTGCTCCTGCTACTGGAGATTTAGCTTCTGGTGCTACTGGAGATTTGGAATGAGTGCCAGCTTTTTCTTTCTTATCAACTGGAGCAACTTTTTCTAGTTTGAAGGATTCACCGAATTTTTCATCACCGAATTCAACATCAGCAAATTCGTCGTCACCGTCAACGCCAACTTCTTCTTCGCTATCTTCTACTTCTTCTTCAGAATCTAGATCAACTTCACCGTCACCGATTTCATCAAACATTTGTTGTAGGCCACGGAAAGCATCTTGGATTGATTCCCATTGGTCTTCGGAAGGAACATCAGCATCAGCTTTCACTTCAACGTCAACATCGTCTTCACCGTCACCATCTTCATCAGCAGAGAATTCAACTTCTTCTTCTGCACTTTCATCTTCTTCACCAAGGGTGTATTCGATTTCAGCATTTAGACCTTCGTCTGGTTGTACATCAAAATCTTCGTCAAGCTTTTCTTCATCTTTGACTTTAACTTCGACTTCACAATCTTCATCTTCCATGCTTTCTTCTAGTTGTTTGTTAATTTCTTGAGCTTGCTCAACGAAATACTTACGCATTTTTTTATCAGCAATATCTTGTTCGCCATTTGCAAACGCCGCAATTGCTTCTTGTAGTAGTTTTAAATTCGCCATTATATCCTCCATAGATATATTACATTCGTATAAAGTATGATATTATTTAGTACTGAATAAAATCGCCTTTTTTAAAAGCTTTAAAAAGTGCGATTTTTGATTTACATTAACCCAGAACCGTCACCTGTTGGTGCAGCGGCATAAACAACTGCAACCACATTTTTGCGGCGTTGTTCTTCATGTGCTTTAAATTCACGGTACTTTCTTAAGTTGTTTAATACTTGTAATGTTAGTTTCGGTTTTCTGGAATCAGTAATTTTATATACGTTCTGATCATCTTCAGGGTCGTACATTGAATCACTGCTAGATTCAAAGATGTCCTTTAACATTTGATCTCCTTGAAATATGCATTATAAATGAGGGTAAAATAAACCCTCATTCTTATACACTGTTATTTATGTTTAAAAAGAATTGCCTAAATTATTAGGGTCGAAACCACCACTTCCACTCTGTTGCTCTTGATATTCGGCATCAGCACTTTCCAAATTACCTTCTCCATCAATACCAAGATCCATTCCAGGATCATTTGGAGCATCAATACCAACAGACTGCAATCCTGCGGAATCTTCTTCACCACCAGAAGGTTGGGAACCATCTTGTGGATTCTCTTGTAACCACATTTGTTCATTCTTAACAATATCAGCTTTAGAAAAGCCCATTTTTTCAAGAATTGTTTGTTTCGCCATATAAGGCAAGTCATTAAGAGGAAGATATGTATTAATTAGTTTAGCATCTAGTTCAGCTTTACGATAAGAAGCTAAGTTAATAGGTGGATTCATAATAACTTCAAAAGATGAAGTACTAATGTTATATCCATTTTTAATCATAAATCTTTTGAATTCAGCATCAAAATGTTTTGCAACTAAACGTTGATAACGCATACATTGATTATTGAATCGCAATTCACTTGCCATAGCTTGTGTAGCACCATCACCAAATAATGAAACACCACCATCATCTGGACCTTGTGGTAGATATGAAGCTGGTATTTGAAGACCACGAATCAATTTATTATTGAAATAACGTAAGTCATCAATTTGTCCTAAGTTATCACCGCCTGGTAATGTTTGAACATCTGAACCACGACCTTCAGAAGTTTGTGGGAAAAAGTAGTCTTCTAAAATGCTTAATGGATTATACGCTGCATCCATTAGTGAAGTACTTCCACCTTTGTTTGAAGGTATTCTACGCTGGTGGATTTCATTTTTAAATCTTTCAACATATGCCATTGCTTGGTGAGCTTGCATATCACCGACATCGATTTTAAATACGCGACGTTCCGGTGCACGTTGAACACGATAGATAATAATACTATCTTCCAGAAGTTCTTTTTGTTTATAGACTTTAAATACGTCCTCAAGTATACTAGTACCAAAGGGCCATACTCCATCTTGTCCTGTATTTAGTGTCAGGTGAATAACGTGTTCTGCACCTACTGGGATAACATCTAGTTGACCGTTAGTACTGAATGGATCAGCGGTATTTCCTTGACTTGTAAAACCAGATGCACCACCAGCAGCTACTGAACCACCACCACCCATTGTTGTTGGAATAGCTCCTGGATAAGCGGTTTTATCAAATCCTACTTGAAGGTTACTAAAAACTTTATCTTTCAAATTTAATGATACGTCACGTATATAATAAATTACTGGTGTTTTACCAGTGGCTTCGTTAACAAATACTTGCTCAACATTTTTGGGACTTACCCAATACCAATCGAATGTTTCTGGATCTCGAATGAAAAATTGATCACCATATTTCAGAAGACCACGCACAATTTCATACATTCGTGTTTTAAAATCATTTTGTTCAGTCCATGCATCTAAACGATCTTCAATAGTCGTTACTTCAGTATCACCAATATCATCTTTATATTTGATTTTATATGGTAAACCAAAATCTTCAGTACTTTGGGTACAAAAGTCAGCAATTATATTCAATGCAGTTCTAATTTCAGGATCTTGGTCCATTTGCTCATACTGACTATAACGCTCAGTACGGTTTGCCAATCCATTATATACAACAGGAAGATAGGAAGCGAAATTTGTTTTCGTTCCTGTTGATTTATTGCTATTACTGGACTGATTTGGGATGGTCGATAGTTTAGACCTTCCCACTGTCATATGTCGTTTCCAACTCATTATTTTCGTCCTTAACTGTTTCTCTCACCTTGAGTGTTTTCAGAGATAGTTCTTAGATAGTTATTTGTCTGTTGCACAGCAGATAGAGATTGCTCATTAACATCAGCAAGTTTTTTAAGTAACTCTTTCATGTCTTCTGATATTGTGGCATTATTATTAGCATTTGCCATACTACTACCACTATTTATCATCGCTTTCATGGCCTCATAATCGTCCGGTTCAGCTTGAATTGGTGGTTCATTTGGACCCCATGCTGATTTATCAAAAGTTTTTGGAGTTATGGTAACATATGGTGCAACATGTTCAGATTTTTCGATTCTCGCAGTTGCTCTTGGCTTATTTTCAAGACCACTACTAATAAGTTTTTCAGCAACTGATTCATCAAGGGGTTTTGGTTGTTTAAAGTTTCTACTTGAATTCCATTTTAAAAAACCATCAAATGAACTAGAAATATAATCACCAAATGAATTCATTTTTTCTTCAAAATAATTATTAACTTTTTCTGCACCATCGGTAACAGAATTGTTTTCTACTTTTACTTTGTCGTCTGAACCACCAAACCAACCTTTAACAGAATCCCAAAGTTTACCAGGAAGATCCATTAGGTTATTCATAAAGCTATCAAATGCTTCTGAAACTTTATTATATCCACTACCAAAAATTTCAGTACCTAACCCTTCTAACCACTGCTCAAACTCACCACCAATCCTATCCAAATACGCAACTGCATCTTTCGCAATAGGAACCAAACCAAAACCATCAAGTGCTAACTCTCCGATGAATTCCCATGCACCATCAGTACGGTCTGCAATATCAGTAAGGTAATCCGCAATAGAATTTTGTGTATCTGCATACATTTTATTAAATGGTTCAGTAAATTCTTTACTAATCCATCTATTGAATCTATCAGTGAATTGTGTTAGTTTATCTGCTGGTTGACTCTTAGGTTCATTAATCGCAGCTTCCATATCAAGTAGTTGTTGGTTGAAGGTTGCTGCCGTAGTGTTTCCTAATTGTATCTGATTTAATAAATCTTGCTTTATTAGTTCTTTGTTCTTTTTAACAAATTCCAATTGTTGACGGCGAATTTCTTGTGAATCAGTAACACCACTACGTACCAAGTTCTCACCTAAATCAGCAAATTGGTTCAGTACTGGAGTCAATAAATCATCTGGTACTCCACCAATAGTTAAACGATGTGAAATTAAACGTAGAAAATCTGCACCAGCATCACCCATACTGGCAGCAGCTTCGTTAAATGCTTTTGATGTTGCAACTGCTGCTTTACTAGATAATCCAGAATAGTTTTGTAATGCGATTTGCATTGAACGTGTGTCTAATGATTTATCTAAGTTTTGTGTTTTATTTAATAGTGCATCAACTGACTCACCCATACTTTTACTGAACTTAGTCATGCTCATGATAAACTGTTCAGTACTTTTTGCTTGATCCATACTACGTAACATTTCTCTTCCACCAAATTGCTTTTGGAATTTAATATTACGTGCAGTTAAATCAGTTAATGTTTTTTGAGAAACACCATATAAACCTAATTGATTTTGTGCTTGTTGCACAGTACCCAATAATTTACCAAATGTAGAAACACCATCACCATATGCACCATCTAATTGTGCAACAACGGCACTATGAGTTTGTAATGCTTCACCAAATGCATCAATACTCATCATTGATGCACCAGCACCTTTTAATATGGAGCCGTAACCTTCAGATAGAGCGACACCAGCACTGTTTATTCTATTATAAACTTCAAGCTGTGCATTTAACACATTATAAACTGCTAAACCAGCGTCAGCAACCAATTTGAATGCAGATGCTGCTGCACCAACTGGACCTGGGATCATTGCTAATGAACCAGCAAATGAAGATGCACTCATTCCTAGTGAGTTTACAACATTGCTAACGTTTGCAGACGTACTCATCATAGTTTTGCCGACATTCGATACTTCAGATGATAATGATTTGAATATTTTTCCAAATTCTTTACCATCATCAGCTTTGTTATTTGTTCGAGAGCCACGGTTTCCAGTACTTGATGAATTACTTCCATTACGTTTTCCACTTTTAGAACCGGATTTCTTTCTATCATTTTTTATATTTTCAGCCAATAACTCACGTATAGCACTCAAACTATCGTTGTTATCTTTAGTTTGATTAACCAACTGCTGGAGTAGGTAATCACTTGTATTTCCAGCCATAACATTCCCTTTTAATAGATGTATTATAGAAATATTTATGAAACTATAGAGAATATAAAAATTAGTTTAATTTAATCTTTTTTAGTCTTATAAATACTAAAACACATTTATTACATGGAGATTTAATAAAATGGCTATGAATCCACTTGCTAAGTACACTAAAATTGAAGAGATCAGTACTAAGTTAGTTACAAACGGCGTTATTCCTTATAAAGAAGGAGTTCTAGGTCCAAAAGGTGTCAAATGTGGAGTTTGTGCACGTAGTGCACGTGATGAAATGACACTTAATACCCCCGATATGTTACTAAACGGAGATGCAGTATCCCGTGTTATTGAAAACTGTGTTCCTAATGTAATTGACGCTGATGAGTTGTATGTAAATGACGTTGAAATGCTTCTTATTGCTATTAAAGTTGCTTCTAAAGAAGAAACATATGATATTAACGTTGTATGTCCTGAATGTGAAAAAGAAGGTCGATTTGAACGTAATCTATCATATCTTCTTGAAACTGCACAAGCATTTGAAGAAATCCCATCAATTGATTTAGATAATGGACTCCGTTTAGAATTTAGACCACTGACATGGAAAGAATATTCATCGTTTGCTGAACGCATGTTCAGTGAGCAGCAGAAGACTAAGTTTCTTGAAACTGCTGATATTGATAAAGATGAAAAAGTAAAAATATTTTCTGAAGTATTTGAAAACATGGCTCAACTTAACTTCGATATGATTGGTGGAGTTATTGCAAAAATTATAACACCAGATGGTGATGAAGTAGTTGAAAAAGAATTTATTAATGAATGGCTTGGACAACAATCGAAGGGAGTACTTAAACTAATTCGTGAAAAAATGGATGAAGTACTTGAAATTGGTGTATCTCATAGTATGGAAGTAGAATGTGATGGATGTAATCATCAATGGGAAATTGATGGACTAAAATATGATCCTAGTCATTTTTTCGAGTAATGCTTCTCCAGTCATCTCCTGAAGAAATACAAGAAGTACTGAAGGAGATAGAACTGAATAAGTCAGAAATCAAAAATGCACTAATGGAATGTTCTGTATATATGGATAACATTGACTATGGAACACTCCTTAATATGCCATTAATAGATAGAGACTTATTAGTTAAGTCTTTTAATAAAAAAATTAAAAAACAAAACGAGAAGCACTAATTTTCATATAGCCAGCACATTGTTGCTGGTTTTTTTTTGGTTTTAAACTACAGAATTATTTGAATTGAATTATGAAAGGATTAATTTTAATATTATTGGATTCATCTAACTCATTTCATTCGTTAGCTGAAGAATATTCGTTACTACGTAACTCATATTCATTTAATTAAATTAATTATAAAGAACTTTAAAAGATTTAATACTTGACGGGATTTGTTGAGGACATTTTCATCCCCCCGCAGGGGAATGAAGACAATAAAAAAGAGACAATGAAGTCTCTATTTCTTGACGCTGATGGTTTCAGCATTTATTGTATTGCGAATTTCTTAAAAATATATTAAGAACGAAAGCGGGTTGCTCTGTTTCTCTCTATCGCAGTCATGTGCAACGGTCGTCAGTCTTAATCATCCTGACACTCACCTGAAAGTCTATACAATCAAACTTCAGGCTGTTTATTAAAATCACTTAATAAACTCCCTTAGCAAATCTGGTAAGGTGCGATCCTTATATGTCTATCTAGGAACTCTCTGTATGCTTATCGGAGTTCTTTATTGAGCCGCATTGCCGTGAGGGGTTCAAACTATGCCCACATCTAACGGGTTTCTTTTGCTCATCGCACTGTTGAACTGCTCATCTGCCATCTACATTTTCGATAGGATCAGGTTCTAATTTATATGCATTTCTGCATTCAACAGGATTGTCATTACTACAACAAACATTATAGCACTATTTTTAAAATCTTCCCACTAATATCATAAAAAAATAAAAAAGTACTTAGTACATTTTTGAAGTATAAAAAAACCAAGTAACAAAACATTACTTGGTTCATAAAAACTATTCAATAATTTATATTTTTTGATATGAAGTCTTTTATAATTTTAATGTGGTCATCTGAATACTTTATTCTAAGTAAAGTAATATTATTATCATAACAATACTTATTCTTAATTTCATCATTTCGTTGTTGTTCAGCTAAACCTTCTTCTCCACCGAAGTATTCTATTGGTTTGAAGTGTTGGATACCATCATATTCTATTAGTAGATTAAGTTCAGGAATATAAAAATCAAATGGTAAATGATTGATGTTTTTACAACTATCAAATTTCTTTTCCATTTCAAACATTATATCACACGTTTTTAAAAAATTCTGAATTTCAATAACAGGTTTTGATTTTAGTTCTTGGTCTGAACAAACTGGACACCCTTGTTTTCTATGATAATGCTTAGTAGCTAGTACGGTGAATTCCCCATGTCTCTTACATAATGGTGTAATGGTTTCATACATGCCATTATATTTTGTATTAGAGTAATCATAATTATCCATGTGTATGAACTTACAATCTTCAAAGAACACATCTTCTGGAGTTCTCTTCTTTAATCCATTTTGAATTTTGGCACATTCAGGGCAACCTTGTCCAGATAGATGATTACTAACTACTTGATTAAATTCACCATGACCTTTTTCTTTGCATATAATAGTAATCTTTTCTGAACGAATGTTAAAAAACACTTTTGAGTAATCATACTTATCACCATGAACTTCGGTAGCTTCAGTGAAGAATGACCCCAGAGATTTTTTAGACTTTCGTTCTTTCTTTGCAATATCAGAACAAACTGGACAACCTTGTTTTGCAGAAATGTGTTTATTAGGAACTACTGTGAAGTCACCGTGAATGTTACACGTAACAGTTATTGGATGGTGTGCATTGACATATATTGTTTTATTGTATGTGTAAATACTACCATGAATATTCATTGATTTATCTATGAATTGTTGTTGTGTAATTTTAGCTATTCTTGTGTACCTCACAAAACTTTTTAATATACATTATTTACAGAAACAGGACAAAACGCTATGAAAAAGAGATTGAAAAATCCCAATGAAGCAGCAGCTTACAGAAAAGAACTACTAAAAAAACAAAATGGTATTGACCCCATTATAGGAATAAAAATAACTAAACCAGTACTTGACCACTATCATGGTGGAAATCAACATTGTAGACAGGTTCTTCAAAATGAGGTGAATGGATGGGAAGGAAGGGTCGCAAATTCATTTAAACGCTGTCTGGGCCATTTAACTGATAAACCTCTTCATGAAGTACTAAGAAATCTGGCAGATTATCTTGAAAAGAACAATAACATTCCACCTGAAGAGCAAGTCATACATCACACAGCACTAACTGTGGATGTTAATAAGTTTAAAAGGCTTCCAGCAACACAGCAAAACGCGATTCTGGAAGGGTTAGGAGTTGTCCCTGGTAGTAACACTACTGCTCGTGTAAAGCAAGCTAGAAAGCTGATTAAGGACGGTAAATTAAATATGGTTGATATAAAAAAAGGGAGCTAAGGCTCCCTTTATCTTTAATTAGAAAACATCGTCAAGGGTTGCATATTCAACAGTACTGAAACCGTCCTCTTTAACAACTTTGAGGATTTTTTCAGTCTTAGATAGTAACTCTTCTCTGTGGGAAATAGCATAAACGTTCTTACCACGTACAGCAGCCATATCTTGGAAGATAGACCACACACGTAGAACACCACTTGAGTCAAGACCTTGGTCAATCATCTCATCAATGATAAGAATATTAATACTTTGGTATAATGACTCATATGTATCACGGAAAGCACAAGATAATGCGATGTTTACCCTTGTACGCTCACCTCTACTAAGCTGTTTATAGTCAAAGTACTGTCCACTCTTCTCAATTTCAACACTCAAATCATTCAAAAACACAACATTATGCTCAGAACCGCACATATCGATATAGTACTGAAGTCGTGTATTCAAATATGAGATATTTTGCTCAATAATACGTTTACGGACATAAGAATCCTTGTTTAAAAGTAATTTAACCAAGAAATCTTGGTGATTTGACATTTTATCAAGATTATTATAGTCGCTATAATCGATTGGTACTAAAGAATCAGTCTTCAGGGTATTAATTTGGCTAATAAATGTGTTAGTAGTCTTCAATTCACGATCTAATTGCTGTGATAATGAATTTACAGTCATTTCTAACTCTTTAACTTCATATTTGTTTAATGTATCTGGAACTTCCATTAGTTCATATGAGTTAAGTTCATCATATGATGACATAAGTTCATTTGCATAGATGTTTATTTGTTCTTCTTCACTCTTTCTGACCAATTCTTGAAGCTTATGTTCATGCATTTGTGCTTCTGAAAGTGTATTATAATATGTCACAGGCTTAGGTGGCATATCAAAAATCTCAATACTATCAATTTCTTGAAGTAATGTTTCAATTTCAGAAGAAGAACTATCAATTTTAGCTTGAAGATCATTAATAGTACTTTGGATTTTGTCTTTAATTGAAGAAGTATGTTCGTTATGTTCTAATTCAGACATACAAAGTGGACATTTGCTGTTTTCAACTGTTGATAATTTGTCAATTTCAGCATTAATTGAACATTCATATCCTTTTAAAGCTATTTTTAGTGAGTTTAGTTTTTGTTCTTTGAAACGTTTTTGGTTATTATTCTCTTTTAGAATACCCTCTAACTGTTTCCATATCTCCAACTCATTATGATTTTCCAATTCTGCACTAATATCAATAGTTTTTAGCTTATCAATGCTTAGATTTAATTCTCTTTTAGATCTTTCAAGTTCACGGTCATATGCATCAAATTTTAAAGCCAACTCTTGTACACGGCGTTCGATTTCCCCACGCTTTGCGTTATGAATAAGAGCTTTCTCTTTTATATCAGCAGCTTCATAGAGGTCATTAAAGTCTAAAGTTTTATATATATTCAACTCTTCATTTAACTTAGATACTCTATTATTTTTATCAATTTCAAACTGGTTTGCCTGTTCTTGTAGTGTCTCAATACTTTTTTGAATACGTTCATTACTTGCAGCTACAGTTTCATTTTTGAACTTTTCTTGTTCGGCTAAACGTTTAGTATCCTTATACATCTCCTTTAGCATTTCAGCTTTTTCCGTCAACTGTGTTATTCCAAGAAGTTCTTCTATCATATCACGTTGTTTTTGTGTGGATAAAGCTAAGAAAGGTTCAACGTTAGCATTCAGTACTACAATATGTTCAAATAATAATTGAGATATACCAAGAATTTCATTCAAATCTTCTTGTGTGTCTTTCTTTTCTCCCCTTGATTCATCTTCAATTTTATTATCTTTCCCTAAAGTAACAAAATTGAAATACGTGGGACTTCTCCCACGTTCAACCAGATATTGTACACCATCTTTTTCAAACTCTACAACTACTTCACAATTTTTGCCATTAGTTTTATTGACTAGGTTCGGAATTTTAATATCATTACCAATACTTTTACCAAATAATCCAAAAACTAATCCTTGAATAATAGCACTTTTCCCTACACCATTTCGACGTCCGGTACTGTCACCACCTTCAATAACTGCATCATTATTTTGACCCAGTACTAATGAAATGTCGGAACCATTTAAATCAATTGATTGTGGTGCATTACCAAATGAAAAGAAGTTCCTCATAGATATACGTGTAATGTTTAGCATATAGTCCCTTATAACGATCTGTAAATTTGGATTAGAAGATTTTTATCAAACATTGGTGAATCAATTTCCATAATTTGCTGTAAAACTATCTCATCAACTGATTCAGTACTTTCAAAACTAACACCATCTTCGATTAATTCTGAAATACTTTGCTTGCTAGTTACAACATTAAACTCCCTAATGTTATAAAGTTTAGTAAATGTATCACGAATAAAACTAATCTCATCAGTTGTTATTGATATATCAACTTGAACTTTTGATATTGTGTTATCTTGTAGATAATAGCTTGGATCAGTCAACAATTCAGAAAGTGTGAATGTTCTATATTTTGGTGCATTATCCCATGACTTGAAAATAGGTTCTTTACCATGTTCAAGAATCATCACACCTCTTGCATCATCCCATGTATCGGAAAAATTATGTGGAAAACAATTACCAGTATAAACTACACGAGTTCCTTTTGAAGTTGTTTTTGACTGCCTTTTATGAAAATGCCCACTAAAAACATACTCACAACCACCAAAAGAACCTTCTGTTTCTTTTCCATGATCAGGCATTTCTACCATCTTGTTAAGCAAGTAACCTGGTAACTCTAAGTGACCAAAAACATACTTACTTTTTAGTTGAGGTAACAACTTATATTCATCTTCAATCATAAATGGAATGAAAGTACAATCATCAAATGTTGTAATTTCATTAATGAATTCTATATTTTCATAAACTTGAGCCATATTGATACTTGTTATATCACGTTTGTTTTTATGATACATATCATGGTTGCCTACTAAAAAATATACTTTTTCAAAATTATCATTTAATAATTGAAGAATTTGTAAACCATAGTTTAGTGTTTGGATATTGATATTACTTCTATTATGAAAATAATCTCCCATAAAAACACAAACTTTGATATTATTTTTTTTAGCTACATCAATCATGAATTTAATGAAGTTTAAACAATCTTCATTGTGTTGCTTGCTGTTATTCTTTAAACCTAAGTGAATATCAGTGAATGTAATTGCTTTATCAAACAGAGCCATCTTCATTTTTCCTTTCAATCATGTTCAATTCAATTTCAATTTGACGTGTATGTGATGGCGTAAAGCCATGCATTTCAAGTAAATCATCACGTATATTTCGAACATTTTTCTCACTATTCAATATAGAACGAAAACTATTGTTTACGAATGATGTATAGTAAGAGAAAGGATTTAGCTGAACTGCTGGTTTATCTTTTTTATAAAGAATGCTCTCTTTAAAGAGAAGTGCGTTTTTAACTAATTGTATTCTTGCATCACCCATCATTTCATCTAAGTATGTATAGTTTCTGTAATTAGATTTGTGTGAGATTTCCTCTGCAAGTTTAATGAACATCTTCCCAAGTTCATTTGTAATTTTACCATGAACAGTACTGAATTCACCAGTTTCAAGGTCGCCTTTCCAGTGAGAACGACAAACTTCATAGAGAATACCTTCATTATCTACAATATAATGCTTGAATGGTTCAAAGTTAACTCTAGTATCTGGTGGAATATGTTCATCTGTAATAACACGAATAACAACTTCATCAATTGGAACGTCAGTGATAACTAAATTGTGTTCATCTGCATATTCTTTAGCTTTTTTAGCACTCATATTTTCCTTTTCACGAATACTATCAAGCATTTCATTGTTCAGTCGTTTAATTCGGGCTGCCTTAGCTTTTTCTAGTAACTCAGCAGTAATTTCTGACTCATGAAAAACAATATAATCATACATACTATATGATTTGTCTAATAACCAGCAATATGAAATTTTACTTTTTTGTATTTCACGCAGTAAATCAGCATTATTGAGATACTTTTTACGCTTTGGTCTATTTGTCATTGTATTTTACTCTCCATGTTTAAATCCAATAGGTACAATCCTTGTACCATCAATGTTATTATAGCACCAAAAAGCAGTTTGTCCCACGTATAAATACATCAAATGTTCCCTTATTATGGAGAATCAAAAAGATGATTGATCGTAGAATTCGATTACGACCTAAAGCCGCAGGTGCTAACTATGTATATGGTGATTTTGGAGATAGCTCCGAACCAACTCTACTTTCGTTTCTGCGTCCAACTAATGGGTTGGTTTGGACTGTAACACCAACAATTACTGAACAAAGGTCAATTCAGTATGAAACACAGTCCCCTATACATACTAACAGTAACTATAACAACTATAAGAACACTACTAATACAGTTTTCACGATTCAGGGTGAATTTTATGCGAATACAGCAGCAGAAGCTATGTATGCGTTGGCATGTGTTCATTTTATACGTTCTGTTTCGTTGATGGATTTTGGTAGACAAGCTGCTTCGGCTAATAACCCCGAACTCGCAATTGCAGGTGCACCACCACCAATCTTACTTCTAAGTGGATATGGTCGTTATACATATAATGATATTCCTGTTATTTTAAAATCTTATAATTTTACTTACCCAAATGATGTTTCTTATATTCAAGTTCCGTTGAATAGTAGCGATAGTACTTTTAATTTATCCGACATGGATAGTAGAAAATTCTTCGAACAACTTAGAAGTACTGGATATATGAACCCACAAGATGAAGTTTGGGTTCCACAAAAAATCTCAGTTATGTTACAACTTGAAGAACAACCAACATCGGATTATATGACTAAAACGTTCAACCTCAATGCATTCAAACGTGGTGAACTATTACGTAAAGGAGGATTCATTTAATGTCCAACTATAGTCAATACTCACCTTACGCTAAGGTGAAACAAACATGGTATCTTGGGTATAATTTACCACGTGATATTGTTCCGGCTGATACTGATGATTTTTATGAGATCCCATTGAAATATGAATATCAACCTTGGCGTTTAGCATACGAAATGTATGGTAATGAACGCTTATATTATATTTTCGCATTGTTAAATCCAGACATACTAGGAGAAGATCCTATATATAATTTTAAAAGTGGAGTAACAATTAGAATACCAGCAAATCAAAGAGTACAAAATTATCTTAATGGTACTCGAAACATAGGCTAATGGAGTAACGTATGGCAGATTTACGAAGTACAGTTGATAATTTTCAAAATGATATTACAAGTATTACTGGTAAGGCTAAAACCACCACATCTAATGCACTTGATAGTTTGAAAGCTACAGCAAATACATTACAAAATGATGTAAAAACTATTACAAAAAATAATTACAAAGCAAATGTAAGTAATGTAGTATCATTACCAAAACAAAGTGCTAGTGTTGATCAAGTTTATGAAGATCTAGATTTAAGTCAGTTTGTAATACCGTATGACAATAAATTATTGAAATATGATAATCCAACATGGCACTTTTGTTTATTTGCCTTAGATAAAGATGATTTTAAAAACTTTTGGCTTTACCCAGATGCAGAAGTGCAACGACATGTGATATCAGAAAGTGGTGTTACTGGCAAATATAATATCACTAGTGTACAAATGACACAAGCTGGACCTTCAACACCAGGAATGACAACAAACTATTGTTTTAATACAGCAGTACTTAATATGTCTGAAAATAATAGTATGAGTCTTTATGATGAATTAATTTCGTTAAGTAACAAACTTAGATATCATAAATTTATGGACTTGCCATTGATCTTGGAATTAAAGTTTATTGGCTTTAATAAAAATGGAATACCTGAAATTATCCCAGAAACAACAAGACGCTGGTCAGTTAAAATTAATAGTGTTACTGCAAGTGCTTCACAAAGTGGTAGTACTATGATGTATACTATGAACTTAGTTCATAATAGAGCAGCTTTAGTTGATAACATTGAATGGACCTTAAAAGAACCATTCAATTGTACTGCTGAAAACTTTGGTGACTTCTGCTTTGATTTAGAAGATAAATTAAATCAGATGGCTGACCAACAATATGGTTATCTTAGATATAAATTTGGTGAATTATCCGAAGGTAAATTTTTCGAATTTAAAGTAGCACCTGATTTGCAAGATTTGTTTATAAACTATGATTCTAAACAAATGGCAGAGGCCGGAACAACTAAAAGTGGTGCACAAGGTTCTAAAAACTTTTCATGGAACCCAAGTACTCCTATATCTCGAATTATTGATGACGTTATTGATACATGTACTGTACAAGCCGATGATAGTACTAGTGTGCGTCAATTTGTAAACATTATACCAGTTAAACAATACGTTGGTTTTGATAATTATCGTAATACTTCTGTTTATAAAGTAATTTTTTATATTGTTAGATTTAAAATAGGTGATATTGTTCATGAATCGGATTTACAACCTGAAAATTTCACATTTGAGTACTTTTTCGAGAACGCAGAAAAATACGTAGATCCTAATGATCAAAAACCAAAAATAAACATGAAAACTTATAATTATCAATTTAGTGGGCTTAATAGTGAGATACTTGATTTGGATTTGAAATTCGATCAGCAATTTTTCGTAGCCACTACACGTAACCCTGGTCCGATACAAGATGTAGCGAACCATGCAGGTACACATACATCCCAAGAACTCAATATTCAAGGTGTACAATACAATAGTATACCAGACGCATGGGCAAAAACAAGTGATTTACGTGTAACTCGTGATTTAGGAGGGATGTTAACACAAGCCCAACAACAATTGTTAACTGAAGTTGAAACTTTAGCAAAAAATCAAATGCAGGTTGGTAACGCAGAAGAACAAGACCGTTATAATAACTATCAAGTCAATGTTTTACCTCAATATATTGAGGATTATGTAACCACTTATGAAGAAAACGATGGCGGTACTGATGGTGTTGGTCACCGTTATGGTGAAGTGTTCACAATGCCAACCGAAGCAACTAACAATGAAACAACTTTATCCGCTTCGTTAAACGATAACAGCAGCACATATGAAATGGATAGACGTAAAATACGTGACAACTATTACAATAGACCTTTTTTGTGTAAACTCGATATGCGTGTAGTAGGCGACCCGTACTGGTTAGGGTGGAGTGATTACTCTTACTTACAATATCTAGAACAAGTAATTAATGGTGAAGATATGGAAATTAACCCAGATGATTATCATGTAGCAAATTATATAACATCTGAAGCGTATCTATTACTGAAATTACAACCAGTAATATCAATAAATGATAACACTGGTGTTTTGGATATTAATACACCAACCACATTTAACCAAACAATTTATCGTGTTAATAAAATTGTTCATGATTTTGGTGCAGGTGGTTCTTTTACACAACAAATTCAAGCTGCAATTGTAATTCGTGCACTCAAACGTCACGATAGTATAGTTGATTAAGGAATAAAATATTATGGCAGATACAAGTAAAAAGTATGCACAACAGCAGTTGGGTCGTTTTGACCCATCTTATCCGCAGTTAGCAACTGTTATGGATAACAGAGATCCAACTAAATCAGGAAAACTGAAAGTTTGGATACAAGGTTCTCAAAGTGATAAAAACTCAAAAGAATCATGGATAGAAGCATCTTACATGTCTCCTTTTGCTGGCAAAACACCAGGTATTCCAAGTGCTGATGCATATGGTCAATATCCAAAAGGATATGGTTTTTGGGCAGTACCACCAGATGTAGGGTGTACAGTTGTTGTAATTTTTGCACAAGCCCGTACATTCCAAGCATATTGGATTGGTTGTGTATATGACCAGCGTATGAATACTATGGTTCCTGGTATGGCAACTGAAGTAAGTAATTATGGTGGAACTGATATGCCACTTCCTGTTACTGACTATGATCGTAACACTATCACTACCGATATGCAAGACAAATATGCTAACGTTCCAATTATCGCAGGTCTTAAAAAGCAAAACCTTTTATATGACGAAGAAGCTGGGTTGGCGAATCGTAGTAGTACTCGTCAAACCACCAGTACTGTATATGGTATGTCTTCGCCACGTGGTAATAGTTTTATTATTGATGATGGATATACTGAAGAGGAATTAACAGCACCAACGTGGGATCAAGACCCAGATGGATATCAAGATACACAATTTAATAACCCAGTAAACGATACACGTGTTGGTTCTCGTAAAAATGAAGGTGTCGTAATAAAAACACGTAGTGGTGCACAACTTCTTTTATCAGAAGCTACTGGTGATGTTCTTTTAATTAACCGTGATGGCACTGCACGTATAAAATTCACTGGTGAAGGTGATATTGACATGCACTGTGATAAGAATATTAATATTCGTGCTGGTCAAGATATTAATATTACTGCTGGACGTTCATATAATATTGAAACCGGACAAGATTTCAATGCACGAGTTGGTGCAAATACTAAATTAGATCTAATTGGTGCTCTTGATGCAAAAGTTGGTGGTCAAGTTGTTGTTAATTCTGGGGCAGACCTTCGTTTAGTTACTGCTGCATCATTACGTATGCAAAGTGGTAGCAGTACTGATATTACGGCTGGTTCAAATGCTTCTATTTCTGCCGCAACATCTGCAAACCTAATTGGATCATCATCAGCAATTATTAGTGGTGGTGGTCAAACATTAACAGTTAATAGTGGTGGTAATAGCGGTACTGCTGAATTTACTGCACCAAACTTTAGAACACCATCTGCTGGTCTTAATGAACACATTCATGATATTGCTGCATGGGTTAACGCTGAAAATCATGGTAGTTATGTTGAACCACCAAGACAAGGTGGTGGAAGTGGTTCTAGTGAATCACCAGTACAACCACAACCAGCAAATGATGTATCACCAGAATTACCCGTAGCACAAGACACTGAAGCTGTTCAGTTTGTTAACTATACATCAGAAACTGAACAAGTTCAATCACAAGATTTGATGACATCTGATCCTGGGATGACTGGATATAGTATTACATATGAAGGTTTACATATGTTAATGCCATGTAGCGGTACTATTCGACAATATGGTTACTGGGGGAAAGGTGTTCCAACACAAAGTGGAGGAAAGGCAGACCGTTCAGGTTGGGAAATACAATGTAAAGGTGATGTAGTTGCACCAGATGGTGGTGTGGTAGTAATTACTAATGGTGCTCTTTTAATACAACATAAGTCTGGATATAAATCTATTTTTTATAATATTCAATCTGATTTATTAAACAAAGATGTTGTTCAAAAAGGTCAAGTTGTTGGAAAAGCAAATGGTGTCATACAGTTTGAAATTCGTGTTACATCAGCAAATGTTCTTGGATTCAGTGGTTCTGTTGACCCAGGATTATTTTATGCTTCACAAACAGGAACAGGGTCTGATGCGGCGAATAAAACATTAATTGGTGGTCAAGCAACTAATCAATCTGCTCCAAAAGCAGTTGTACAACCTTCAGTTGATAGTGATGAATTGGTAGTTACAACAAAAATCAAAACGATAGGTACTGGATATTCTCAACGTGGTTCTCGTCATGTGCCTCGTAGGAGAAGAACACAGAGAAGTGGAGCTTCAACAACTCCGGTGGAGCAACCTACCTATAATATTGGAAATGTTGATAAAACTGCAATCGATTGGAAAGTTGTTCCAGGTGATGCACAGTTTATTTCTGAATTAAAAGAATATGAAGGTACATTACAATACCAACAAGCAAAAGGATATTATCGTAATGGTAAATTCTGGCGTTATTTGGATAGTCGTGGGTATCCAACTATTGGTTATGGTCACTTGATTATTAGTGGTGAAAACTTTTCAGATGGAATAACTGAACAGCAAGCCAACGATATGTTAGTTCGTGATAGTAGTAAAGCAATTTATGATGCCAAATCAATTTATGCATCATATAACATGAAAACTCCTTATCTTGCTCAACAAGTACTATGCCAAATGGTATTTCAGATGGGTAAAGGTGGTGTATTGAAATTTAAAACTATGTTATCAGAAATGGCAAAAGGTAATTACAAACAAGCAGCGGCACAAATCCGTAATTCTGCTTGGTATCGCCAAACCACACGCCGTGCGGAGTTAATGGCTCGTCGTTTGGAGGCATGTCAATAAATATTTTAGCACTATAAATAAAACGAGGATATCTTTATGAGTAAATGGGAAATTAAAAATACAGATGAGCAATTTTTTAAGGAAATTAAAGAATTTGAAGGAACTATTGCTTATCAGAAAAAACTTGGTTATTTTAAAAATGATAAGTTTTGGGTATATAAAGACAGTTTAGGTCTTGATACTATTGGTTATGGTCATCTAGTTCTTCCTGGTGAAAATTTCAAGAATGGTTTGACCGAAGCTCAAGCTGACCAACTTCTTCTCAAAGATGCTCAAACTGCGTACAATGATGCAAAATCAATTTATGAACAATTCGGTATGACTGCACCAGTACAGGTACAACGTGTATTATGGTTAATGGTATTCCAAATGGGAAAAACCAAAGTTTTGAAATTTAAAAAAGCAATGACCGCATTAGGTAAAGCTGATTACAAAACTGCTGGTAAAGAATTGCGTGATAGTACATGGTATAAACAAACCACTTCACGAGCGGAAAAGATGGCACGTATCGTTGAATCCGTATAATAAAGGAAATAGACAATGGCAGTTGTTTTTAAAGGGTTTTCTACCCCTGTAGTTGGTAGAACTGAAACATTGTATGATAGTGAATTGGTTCGCCAAGATTTAATGAATCATTTCAATACAAAAAAAGGTGAACGAGCATTTGATGCTGACTATGGGTTTATTGCATGGGATTTGCTATTTGAATTGGAAGGTTATAATACTATCAACCTTTTAGAAGCAGATGCCCGTAGAATAATTAGCTTAGACCCACGTTTAAATCTTAAAAAATTACAAATTTCAAGAATAGAATATGGATACCAAATGAATATTGTATTACAGTACGTAGTATTGGACGCATTAGAAGAACTTACTATAGTATTTGATGCAAGAAGTAATAATCGAATGGCAACATATTCAGTTTCGTCTTTATAATTATAAAAGCACTCTTCGGAGTGCTTTTCTTTTTGAATAAATATTTCTATATATAATTCCCAGTACTGATCTAGTACTTTACTGATTTAAAGGAATAAATTATGTCACAACAAAAAAGACAGTCTAATTTATATAGTGGTGAGGATTGGACTCAAGTATATGAAAGTTTTTATAAAATCAATCTAACAGCTTATGATTTCGATACTATCCGTCAGAGTATGATTGATTATCTACGTGCAACTTACCCAGACTCATTCAACGACTGGATCGAAAACGACCAGTTTATTTTTATTTTAGATACGATTTCTATGCTAGGTCAGAACTTGGCATTTCGTATGGATTTGAACACACGTGAAAACTTTTTAGATACTGCAACTCGTCGTGCATCAGTACTAAAACTAGCTAAAATGATTTCTTACTCACCACGCCGCTCATATCCAGGTCGTGCAGTTGCTAAATTAACCGAAATTAAAACAAACCAAGATGTTCGTAATAGTTTTAATGAATCATTAAAAGATAAAATCATTCGTTGGAATGACCCGATGGATGCTAACTGGTATGAAAACTTTATTCTAGTAATGAACAGTTCATTTGTCAGTACTAACCAATTTGGTAATCCAGTCAAGCGTATTGATGTTAATGGTGTCTCCCGCCAACTATATCGAATGAACACCATCCCAATGACAGCACCCAGTATTCCATTTGTTGCAACTGTCAATGGTGAATCTATGACATTTGAAGTAGTGAATCCTGATATTACGTCTGTTGGTGTTGAAGAACGACATCCAGAACCACAAGAGCAAAAATATATTGTTTATCAAAATGATGGTAATGGATTTAGCTCACCAAATACTGGGTTTTTTGTATATTTCGTACAAGGTACATTGACATATCAAGATTATCAATATGCTATCCGTGAAGAGAACCGTATACAAGATATTAACGTTGATAATATCAACGAAACTGATGTATGGGTTCAAGAAATAAATGAAGATGGTATTGTTCGTACCAAATGGACAAAAGTTCCATCAATGGAAAGTATTGCATATAACACTGTTAATCGTCAATTAAAAACAATTTTTGCTGTTACTACTCGTGATAAAGACCAAATAACAATTAAGTACCCAGACTCAAGAAGTGGTGTTGTTCCCCGTGGGACGTTCCGTGTATGGTATCGTGTTAGTAATGGTAAAACATATAACATTAAAACTTCTGAAATTCAAAATAAAAGCGTAAAATATACATATCGTACAAAAACACAGTCAAGTTATGAATCTAGTACATTGGATATACGTTTTTCATTACAATATGAGTCCGACCGTGCACAAAGTGCAGAGACTATTGAGCAGATTAAAGCACGTGCACCACAAATGTACTATACACAAAACCGTTTTGTCAATGGTGAAGATTATAATATTGCACCACTTAGTTTAGGCAATACTGTACTTAAATCTAAAGCTATTAATAGAATTTATAGTGGACAATCAAGATTTATTGATATTAATGATCCTACTGGTAAGTATCAAAATACCGATGTTTTTAGTGATGATGGTGCATTATATCAAGAAAACACACAATTTAATAGATCATTATTGCTACCAACTACAAAAACAAATGCTAGTATTGTTATTGACAATATTCAACCATTGATTGGTGAAAATGCGGTAATACAACGTTACCAAGCGTTTCCATCAAATACAATTGGTATTGAAATACAACAAGCATGGACTCCGGTATACAATTCAAATTATACAACTAACACATATGGTAGAATTTTGGGTTCATCTGGTACAGTTTATGGTTCATATCAGGTTGGTACTCTAATTAAATTTTCTAATTCTGGAACTACTATATGGGCTAGTGTAGTTAGTGTATTGGATAATGGATTTTATGTACTGAGTACATCGGTTCCAAGTGGAATGCAAGCCATAGAGTACATTTTACCATATAGAACTAGATTTAACTCGGTTGAAGTTCAAGCAATTTCTGCTATGCTAGATAAAAAAACTGATTTTGTTATTGTACATGACAAAGAAACGACATCATGGGTTCCTATTGAAGTAAGTACCAATGATGATACTATTGTATATAATGGAAATGAAGTTTTAATTATAATTAATGTAAAATATACAGCAGAAACTTGGGAATTTGATGCTAACGGTATTGAATATATTTTTGTGGGTGGAGAAAAAGTAAGATTTTACTTTGTATCATCTAAAAAAATTACTGATATAAGTACTGGTACAGTTCAAAGTGATAAGATTGAAATTTTATCATCTAACACTACTAGTAGTAGTAATTCAGGATTGACAAGTAATATAGATTTTCAAATTTATGACACAATTCAACAAGAGAATGGCTATCTAGATGGTTCTCGTGTTATTGTTACATCTAGGAAAGTAGATAGTAATGGTATACCATTGGAACCAAACCAATTTAAAGAAATTGTTCCTACTTGGACTGGAACCGATGCATTAAAATATGGTGGTATTTTGGTATTTCAGGAAAATAGTGATTTCACTATATCAGTACTGTCTTTACCAAATGATACCTTCACACTTCTTGATTCATCGTGGTCTTATACAATGGAACAAGCTTTGGCAGAGCCGAATGCATATAAAAGAACTGAATTTGTTAGAAATAACGCAATTCGTTCAACCACATTGAGTGGATTATATAGTAAAGGTTCTGGATTTTTAGTTGGTTTTAACTATGATGGTAAATATTATTTTATTGAACAAACAGTTGGCAATAACAATGATCGTTTGGGACAACTAATTAGTAATTTAACTTATTCCGATGATACTGGCACTGTTAGTCCTGAATTGGCTTTTTATCGTGCAATTAATAACATGGGAACTAATGCTGACGAGAATCAGAAGCTAGATTATTATGGATACAAAGATGTTACTTCACAGTACACTGTTAAAACTAATGCACGTACTAGTATAGACTTCCATTGGAAACACTATGCACCTGACGACAATCGCATTGATCCTAGTAGAACAAACTTAATTGATATGTATGTATTAACCAATTCATATAAAACTGAAGTTGACGTTTGGTTGAAAAATAATGCTGTTGGTAGTATTCCTAAACCACCAACATCGGTTGAATTAAAAGATATGTTCAAAGATGTTGAACAAAAAATAGTCATTAGTGATAGTATCATTTGGCATAGTGCTGAGTACTTACCTTTATTTGGAAACAGTGCTGCTGAAGATTACAAAGCTGATTTTAAAGTAGTGAAATTACCAAACAGCACAATGAGTGATGATGAAATTCGTCAAAATGTCATAGCATTAACTAATGAATACTTCAATGTTGATAACTGGGATTTCGGTGAAAGTTTCTATTATACTGATTTGTGTACTTACATACACTCACAGTTAGGTAGACATATTAGTACTATTGTTATAGTTGCACAAAATCCAAATTCAAAATTTGGTTCTCTATTTGAAATCCCTTCACGTTCAGACCAAATATTCTTGAGTACTGCATCTGTTGAAAATGTTCAAATTGTTAACTCACTAGCTAAAAGTAATATTAATATCGGTTCTTAATATAACGGGCGTTCTTCGGAACGCCTTTTTTATATCATAAATAAATCAAATGAATGAACGAATTATATGGAGTCCAAAAATGACTAATAATTTTAAGTTTCAACCTACACAGATGGCTGAAGCAGTACAGAAGAAGCTTTTTATTAAAAGATTGCCTGAGTGGATGCAAGGCTTAGAAGATATTCAAAAAGTCAGTGATGATGTTATTCAACAATGGTTTAATCCGGCTGAAAACGAATTAGTTGACGGCTATATTGGTGATATGGGTTCTCCTGCCGCTGCTGGTAATATCTTCTTACATGAAAGTACTGTAGCACGTCAACTTTATCAGTTGTCCACTGCTTACGTCTCAAAAAATGATGATTCGACAATTCGTTCAATTCAATTTTATGATGATCTAGTTGGATACATGAATCATTATGGAGCACTAACCGATAATGAAAGCCGTTTGTTCAACGGTAAGTTTTATGCATGGACTCCAGCTATTAACCCAAATAAAATGAACAATTTTAGCTCATATCTTTGGGATACTAAAAACTCTTATAATATTACTTCACCTGATTACATTGTAATGGAACGTGGAGCACTTAATGGTAATACATGGTCACTACAAAACTTTTGGTATACTTTAGGTGAAACATTAGAAGATGGCTCAATATTAACTGAAGAATTAATGCAAGATTCACGTTTTATTCGTGCACGTGCACCAATTATTGAATATAATAAAAATATTGAGCTAATTAACTACGGTACAAAATTCCGTGGAACTGTTGATCTGTTCTCTGATATTATTAAACCTGAAGATATCGTTCAAAAAGATATTAATAGTGGTATACGTATTGATGGTATTATTCCGCAAGATGGAATGCGTATTCTATTCACCAGTATTGGTAACAATGGTGAAAACAATAGAATTTATAATGTATATGTGAAAAAAATGCAAGATGGTACTCGTGTTTATGGTTTAGCACTAGATCCAGAAGAAGAAACCGAATCACGCCCAAGTGGTGAACCTCAAGATGGTGATGTTGTTCTAATCACTAAAGGTAATGAGTATGGTAATAGTTCTATGTACTGGAATGGTTCTTTGTGGGTTCGTGCACAATCAAAAACTAGTGTTAACGTATTCCCTAAATTCCAACTTTATGATCGTAATGGTATCAAACTTGACAACAGTACTACATATCCATCAAGTAACTTTAAAGGTTCAGAGTTGTTTGGTTTTAAAATAAATTACAACTATGCAACTGATAGTGTATATGGATATAACATTGAACTTGGTGATTATAATTATTACATTTATGAAAACTTTTTACAATCCCAACGTTATACCTATGACCATCTTGGAAAAGAAGTTGAAATTGATGGTTTATACTATTATAACATTATTGATGAAAATAATGAAATGAATCTTCAAACCGATTGGGTTCGTTCAGAAGAGTACTCTAAACAATTTGTAAAACAAACTCCACAAGTCAAACGTACTGATATGTATCGTGTATTCAGTACTGTTTATGATATGGAAGTTTTTAAAGAACCAGTTGATGGTATGTATGCATATGTTATTGAAGTTGATAGAACATATCAGTACTATAAAGCTGACCGTGAAACTTATCTAGATTGGCATCCAATTACTGGTGATGGTGTTCAGATTGTAAAATATGACCATACATTCGAATTGGCACAAAAAGTTTTAGATAATGATTCTGATATTATTGAAGTTGTGGTTGATGGTGTTGATGTGTCCAAATATACCAAAAATGTTTCAAAAGGTCAAGTACAAAGCATCACTCTAGATAGTACTGTAGATTTGGATGAAGATTCTGTTATTCAAATCAGAACTTATAGCAGTACTGTAACTCCTAATAAAGAATTAGGTGCATATGAAGTTCCAATCAACCTACAAAATAACCCATATAATTCTAATATTATATACATTAACCAAGGTGACTACACTTTACATTTTCAGGATATTATTCAAAAGAACATTACACGTGGTTCTTCTGATGATTTCAATGACTATGAAGAACGTTTGGCTAAAGGATTGGTTAATAATGGCGTAGGTACTAAAATTATCCAAAATGAAGCATCTATGCTTCCATTGATGGCACATACTGCAAATGAAGATATTGATTTGTTTGAAGCAACTATGTTTATGCAATCTGAATATTTTAGATTCATTAATAAATTTAATACACAAATGCTTCGTATGTATGATGAAAATCCATCAGACTTTTTACAAAATAGTGCTGCAAACATTGTTGATGCAATTTTAACTACTATTAATATGGGACGTGATAGTTCATTCCCATTCTATTATGATAATGTTGGAAGTACTTCTGGATTCATTCGTGCATTTATACCACCAACACCACAGTTCTTAGGTATTCTTCAAGCATATGTACCAGAAAAAGCGACATTCCTCACTGCTGGTAGTAAACCAAGCTGTTATAACATCAGTCATACTGGTATTATTTCCAAAGCATACCGTGTTATCAATGGTGTTGATAAAATGGATGATGTTGTATATGAATTAGAAAATAGAATTTTTAATAGTATTGATAATAAATTCAAAGATGTTGATTACGTACCAGTATTGAATAGTGATGACCTTTTCCCTACACCATATTTCACTAAAACTGAATATAGTGCTGAAGAGAAACAAACATTATTACTACGTGGATACATTAACTTCACCGCAACTAATGGTATCAGTAATAGTACACATGATTATGATCCTAACAATTGGAGAACTTGGAACTATACTGGCACTTATTATGTAGTTAATGGTCAAAGTACTGAAATTCCTGCTCGTGGTTCATGGCGTGCAATTTATACTGACCAATATGGTACATATCGCCCTGCAACACATCCGTGGGAAATGTTTGGCTTTTCACAGCGTCCAACTTGGTGGAACCAAGAATATGAACCAACTGCTGTTCAAGTTGGTGAGCGTGATAGTGATGTGGTATATGTATATGAAGCACTTGTTATGAATGAACAAGGAGATTTAGTTCCTAGTGGTCTATGGGATATCGACGGCACTATCGGAGATAGTAGTACTGGTACTATTTTGTCTGGTGATCGCCGTGGACAGTATGACAAATATAAAAGATTTGGTGTACAGCCATTTAAAATCACAAAAACTGGTAATAAAACATCTTCCGGTATTGATATTTGTGTTGTTGAATATATTGCACCTGAAATTTTAGGTTTAGTGTCTGGTTCTTTAAATCATAGAGCAGAACCTTGGGCATATGGTGACATGGGTGACATGGAATTTACATACATGAACACTACATTGTTTGCATATGACCAAATGCTACTTTTGTATAAAGCTAAACCTGCACAATTTGCTAACTATTTTTGGGATACCCGAAATGACAATTTAAAAGAAGTATTCACTGATGGTTCACAATTCCTTTATGGTGATACACGTAAGCGTATTAATTTTGATAAAAACACTGTAGTTCATGGTGAAAATAACACAAGAACAATTGGTTATCAAATGTTTGTTAGTGATTATTTGATGTATCAAAATAAAAACATTACAACCAAATATGGGGATGTAGTTCGTTCTTCTTATATAAATGTTGGTCATAAAATTGGTGGTTTTACTAAAGCAGATCAGCTAACATTCAATGCTAAATCTTTCGGTCTTATTTCACAAGAAAACCAAACCATTGGTCTTGTTCGTTCTAATAATATCCGTGATGAGCAAATGAGTGCGATCAAAATTACTTGGAATGGTAGTGCATATCAGATTGATGGATATGATCTAGTTGGTGCTAAATTTAAATATAAACTTCCCGTAAAAAATGGTAGAAAAGTAACTCTTAAATTAGAAAACCGCAATGTTGTTCATTATAACGAATGGAAATCTGAAGCTTCCATTGAATATGGTAAAGTTTTTAATAGTTACCAAGAAGTTTATACTTTTATTTGTGGTTATGGTGAATATCTTAAAGAACATGGCTGGATTTTTGAAGATGTAAATGATAGTGGTGCTCAACAAGATTGGAACACTATTGCTAAAGATTTTGTGATCTGGAGTCAGAATTCTCTGGTAACGGGTGAATTTATTTCTTGTACACCAAGTGCAGCAAATGCTAAATTTGGTGCAGACTTTGGTTCAGTTCAATCTATTACACAAAATAACGGTGGTGTGTGGTCATTACTTGATGATAACAACCAAGGTATACGTCAATATGAAATTGAAACTTCTCGTATTGGTAATATCTTTACTGTTAGAACTTTAGAATCCAATAAACGTATAGCATTAATTCGTTTAAGTTTGTGTTCATATGAACATGCTGTTATTTTTGATGATAAGACTATTTTTGGTGATTATATCTATCAGCCAACTTATGGTTCTATTCAAGAATTAATTAAAATGTATGGCTACATTACTGGTTCATGGACTGGTCGTCTACAAGCTCCTGGATTTATTATCTTGGAAGCTGGAACACTACCATCATTTGAAAAATTAGTGTCGGATTTCCAACATTATTATGATAGTGAAACTCCAGTAAGTGATGTACAATTACAAGAGTTGTCAAACCATTTGATTGGTTATCAATCTCGTGATTATCTACAGCGTATGATTAGTAGTGATGTTAGTCGTGTTGATTTCTATAAAGGATTCATTCATGATAAAGGTACTAACCAAGTTTTAGAACGTGTACTTCGTGTTTCTAAATCATATGACACAGATGAATATAAAGCATTACAAGAATGGGCATTTAAAATTGGTACATATGGTAATATTGATGGTAAGAAAAATCTTCAATTTAAATTGATTAATGACCAATTTAAACAACAACCTCAAATGGTTTCTTTTGATGTAAATGCAACTTCAAATGGTAATGGTAATCATATTGTATACTTCGGTGAGCAGGGTAAAGATCCTCGTTGGATTACACGTCCAAATGGTAAGTTCTCATTCCCAATGCGTAGTGGAAGAAGTGAAAATATCCAACTTCCAGATATTGGTCCAGTAACATTGGATGAAGTATCGTACACAACAAAAGATTTCAGTACTGCATATAATGACCGCATAACTTATACTAATGGTAAAGGTGAAAATCCTGAATCTGTGTGGATGTTTAAAGACGGTAATGGTTTGTGGAACATTTTTGAATTGGTTGATACTAATGTACAAATGGTTTCTATAACACCTATTGAAAATACCGATGTGTATGCTGAACAATTTTGTAAAGTAACTTTAACTGATAATGTACCACTTGAAGATGGTGATTATTATTATTTTGTTGATGAAACTAACTTTATGCCAGATACTTTAACAGTAGAAAGTCAATATTATACTGCTGGTTCTGATCCTAAAGTTATGGTAGTTCCATTTGACACATCTATTGATATTGAATTTACTGATCCAGATACACGTCCACGTTTGTATCGTTATGTATCACGTTTTGCCAGTGCAGAAGAGCGTCAAGCATATATTGACAAAAAGTATAGTTACAAAGCACCACAAAGTACTTTTTTTGACCGTCCAACTACATATGATGAACGTACTAACATTACTGCATTATATCTAAATGTGTATGACCCTATCAATGGGGTTATTCCTGGTGCAGCAATGCAAAACGTAACTTATACGTCACCAATAGACCCAGCACAATATAATAGCAATGGTGAATTAATTCAGGCTTGGGGTGCTGATAAAGTTGGTCAAGTATGGTGGAATACAAGTACTGCATTTTATTTGGATTATACACGTGCAATTTATGACGCAGACGGTAATGTTGACATTGATGCAACCAATGAATACAAACGTTACAACTGGGGTCGTTTATTACCACATAGTACAATTGATGTGTTAGAGTGGGTTTGTTCACCAGTTGAGCCATATAACTGGGACAAATACTGTAAAGATGTTGCTAAGAAAAACAAAAATAATACTATGTATCTACCAAGTGGAACTGCACTTGAAGATAATTATAGTACATTTTTGGAATATGATAGTTCAACTGATAGTTATGTGACAAAATACTATTTCTGGGTACGTGATACAATTTATGTACCACCACTACATACCAGAACAAAATCATGTACTGACATTGCTCGTATTATTAAAGATCCAACACAGCTAAACATTCCTTGGTTCGCTCCAATCAATGAAAACTCGTTTATTCTTAGTAATATGCAATTTAAAGTGAATGATGATACCAGTATTTTAACTGTTTCTTATTACATGGATAGTACTGAAGTTGTTAAACATGACCAGTATCAACTATGTAAAGAAGGTGACAGCTATAACTTTAACCCACTAATTTGGGATTCAATGTGGAACTCACTAATTGGTCAAGAAACAACTGAATCAGGTTCTGTGATTAATTTATTATATCCAGATGTTGATAACGGTTTAGGATCAAACAAAACTTGGTTCCAAAATGTTATAGAAGCTCGTAGAAACTTTGTAGAAAGTGCTAATAATTATTATAGGTCACAAAACATAACCACTAATAGTGTTGTTATGGAAGATGTGTTTAATGTTAAAACCACTGAAGTTAATCCGAATGAAGTTTCTTTCCGTGTATTGTCTTACAATAATGAATTAGTTATTGCAGTTGAAAGTGATAAATTTAAAGAAAATGACGCTGTTATTTTAAGTACTAGTGGATATCTACCAAATCCATTAACTTCTAGTGCTGTTTATTTTATTCACTTCGACGAAAATGGATATATTCAGTTAATGAATAGTCCAGCAAACGCGGGTAGTGTTGTTACTATAACGTTAGAGAACAAAGGTGAGGGACAACATAAAATGATTAAACAATCTGATTATGTTGAATCACTAGGAACTTCATTGGACATGACTCAGTACTGGTCATATGCTGATTGGTATGATGTTGGGTATGATAGTAACACGACTTATACTCAAGAGTCAAGCTTAGAAGATGCTAATACTAAAAACTACCAAGTTGGCGATATTATCAGAGTTACCGATAGTGAAAACATTTGGACATTGTATATTAAATCACAATCACGCGATTCAATTTATTGGAAAGCGATTGGTCGTGAAAACAGTACAGTTGAACTCAATGATATGCTTTACGCAGATTATAGTGTTCATAATGATAATGGTTCACTAAGCAATCGTGAAATCAACGTTCGTAAAGCACTAGCTTTACTCAAAAATTCTTTCGATTTACATCAAAGCGAAATTGTTTTTGATATGGTCAAATATGTACATGTTGAACAAAGTGTTGTGGATTGGGTATTTAAAACATCATATATCTATATTGTTGGTTTGGAACAATCATTAGTTCAAAACTATTCAAACGATAATTTGATTAATCAAATTGTTGAATATTTTGAAGAAGTTAAACCTTATAGAACTAAAATTCGTTCACAAATAGAGCAAAAGACATCTGATGATGATTTAATAAAAGGTCTATGTAATGATTTAGATCCTAATGGATATATTTTCGTTGATGGTTCTTGGATCAAAACTGAAAAAGATATTTGGGATTATGAGTACGCTCAATTTAATGAAATTACCCAAAAATGGGAACAGGTAGGTTCACTACCAAGTGATTTCGTTACACCAAATAGAAGATTCCAAGAAATTGATATTATTATGCATTATGATAATATTCAGTGTAAACCAAATGAAGATTTGGCAAGCATAAATGAATTAGTAAGTGTTAATAACAAATATCAATCCAATGAAAAGGATGCTGTTAGTAACTATGAATTACAACGTTATATATATTCTTTCCCAGAATATAGTGAAGAAACTTTCGATCTTCTTATTGCTTATCAAATGCAAATCTACTATCCAGAATTGGATGTAACACTAGGAACAGCATATGGCGTTAACCAGTGGTATAAAGACCATGCGGAAGATTTAGAAGCAACTGATGAATTCACTGCTACATTGGAACGTGTTTATAAAGAATCAACGCATAACGATATGTTTACTGACCTTAGACAATATGTTCAGTATAACACATTGGCAAACCGTTTGAAACTTTATAAAGATATAAGTGATGAGAAAATTCACGATGAAGTTGGATGTGGATTTAGTGGACTTACTTATAATGACAATCCTAGTACTAGACTTCCATTAGGCTTTTCTTCTAGTAATGATTATAACTATGGATATTTTGAAATAAGCAGTGAATTGTATCAAAAATACATTTCATTAATTAAAGATAAAAATCCTGACGCATCAGACTATGAAGTAAAAGTTAAACTTGAAGTTGAGTATGGTGTATATGTTTATCGTTATGATGAAGTAGGTGGTGATACCCGTTTCTATACTGATGCTATTCACGTATTAGCAGGTATGAGAGGGTTATTCGACAAAGACGCTACTGATAAGTACGAAAAAGCTGAAGAGATTCTTAGTAAGACCCCAATTGATATCTATGCAATTACAATGATTCCACGAAAATATGTTTACTTAAATGTTAACGGTGTATATCAAAGTATACCTGATGAACAAAGTATTGATGATTTCATGGAAGATTATTTTATCACAAATGGTGAAATGGTTGAACTAGCTGAAATAAATCTTGATGATTTACCACTAGATCAAAATAATCCAATGTATTCTGATTATCAATATATACTTGATAGTATTACTGAAGCTAAGTACTTCAATGATATGAATGCATTTGATAACCTAGCATTGGAATCTCAAACTTCTTCAATAAAATGGGAAGTTAAAGATGATGAAGTTGATCCTTATATTGTGGATATATCTGACATAAACCCTTCTGGGCGTGATGTAGGTCAAATTAGATTTACAGTTGATGGATATGGGTTTGACAATGTATCTCTTGTACAATTACGTGATAACAGCAGATATCAAACTGAAGGTATGGCAATTATCAATCCATATAAACATACAGAAGCAATTGTAAGTATTCCTTCATATGCTAAGATTGAAAATGATATTAATAAAACAACATCGAAGTTTGATGAAAAATATTTCTATCGTGTGAGATCTATTAATAGCTTAACTGAAGCAGAAATAGTTGACAATGACCTATCTGATGGTGATAAGGTGATGATTTTCACTCCTGATGGTGAAGATTTTGTGAGATATCAAAATCACACATGGGAAACAATCTTGCGTGTATCTAACATCAAAAACAATACAACTCCGATCCTATTCACTGTAAGAAATACAGGTAAAGAAACGATTGAATTGATTGATGAGAGTACTGGTGCAGTTCTCCGTTATGATAACATCACTCTTGCACAACAAAATGAGCCAGTACAGCCTCTAGCATTGAACATTGTTCGTGTTAGAACATTTGCTGACCCTGAATTTGTCAAGAATGGTATTAAATTGTATGAACAAAATAGAAATTACACCATTGATGTAATTAATTATGATGTTTTCTACGATACTACTTTAAATGGTGGTAAGTACAATGACGGAATAACACCAGATGACGTTGACGTTTGGATAATCTCTAATGAAATATTTGATGTTGATGGAATTACTATCGATAACGGTTATAACTTACCAATTACGGGTGCGGGAGTTCTTAGTGAATTGGCAAGAACTAAAATGACTGATAGTTTAGAAATCAACGTTATCGAATATGATTCAAGTGTTATTCAACCGTTTAGAAATAATGAAGGGATATGGGTTTATGGATTCCCAATGGTTGACGGTATGTATATCGGTGTTGTTGGTGGTACTGTTACTAACATCACAACCATTAGTGAAGAAAATACAACCTATGTTTCTCAACCTAAATCAATAAGTCCTTATAGTATTAGAAATAATGTTTTATCCGGTTCAGCCGCAAACATGAATGATATTATATCGATTGGATATGAAAAAGTTGAAGTTAGAAATGCAAATAATTTACTCCGTGGTGTAATGTATAGTGCAGAACATGATTTTAAACTTAATACTACATATTCTTTCAATGGAATTAATTTAGGTAATTATGATATGTTAAAACGTTACACACAAAATAGTTACACTATAGATCTTTCAGTATACACTGATAGTCTACAAGTTAGTGGTAATGATATTAAAAATATATTATTAGTTAAGTAATAAAAAAAGGAGAGCATTATGCTCTCCTTTTCTTTTTTTATACTAGTGCTTTATCTACAGCTTTGGTACGTTTCGGCTTAATACCGATTTTACCATCAATAACATCAAATGTAATGTTACCACCATTCACAAGTGAACCACACAACATTTCTTTAGCTAGTGGCACACGAATGTTTTGTTCAATGGTACGTTTCATTGGACGTGCACCCATACCAACTTTTACCCCATTTTTCGCAAGCCATTCACGTGCAGCTTTTGTTAATGTAACTTTAACATTACGGTCTTTGACTTGTTCATTCAAACCACCCATGAACTTATCAATGATGCTGTCAATAGCTTCACTGCTTAGGTCTTTAAACGTAACGATACTATCAATACGGTTAATAAACTCTGGTGGCAAGAATGCTTTAATTGCCTTGTCCTGTGCAGTGTCACTACCGCTCATACCAATGCTACGCTTTGTTGAATCAGCCGCACCAAGGTTTGTAGTCATAATAACAGTTACGTTATTAAAATATACAGTTTTACCTTGAGAACCAGTCAGACGACCTTCATCCAAAACCTGTAGGAAGGTTAGTAGTACTTTACGATCTGCTTTTTCAATTTCATCAAGTAACAGTACTGCATTAGGGAACTGCTCAATTTTATCCAACAGTAAACCGTTACCAGAATCATGACCAACATAACCTGGAGGTGAACCAATTAGTTTAGAAACAGTATGTTCTTGAGAAAATTCTGACATATCAAAGCGAATGAGTTCCGCACCAGTTGCGTCTGCTAATGCTTTGGTAATTTCTGTTTTACCAGTACCAGATGGTCCAACAAACATAAATGCACCCTGAACACTAGATTTGTCACGCAGTCCTGCACGAGCTACCATCACGTTATCAACTAATTTTTGAATAGCTTCCTCTTGACCGTATACACGTGAGCGTAGTGCATCTGGTAGATTACGCATACGATCACTTTCAGTACATGCAACCACGTTGATATCCAAATTGGCAATACCAGCAACAACTTCTTGAATCAAATTGGCAGTAATTAGCTTACTATTGTTGTCACGTGAACGAACTTTAGCCGCAGCAGCATCCATTAGATCAATTGCTTTATCTGGGAAGTGCTTATTCTTCAGGAATTTATCACTGAGAGAAATTACAGCATCCATTGCATCAGATGTGAACTCAACATTATGGAATTTTTCATACGTTGGTTTCAAACCATTAACAATTGCACGAGTTTCATCAATTGTCGGCTCAACTACGTCAATTTTCATAAAACGACGAGTTAATGCACTATCTTTCTCGATATTTTTACGATATTCATCATATGTTGTTGCACCAATTACACGAATCTCACCACGTGAAAGTGCTGGCTTAAGCATATTGCTCATGTCCATAGAACCATTACTTGCGGAACCAGCCCCAACCATAATATGAATTTCATCAATGAAAACAATAGTATTTTCACGTTTCTTTAGTTCTTTTAGCAAATTGTCGATGCGTTCTTCAAACTCACCACGATACTTAGTACCAGCAGTCAATGCACCAACATTTAGTGAAAGAATTTCAACGTCTTTCAAGTGTTCAGGTACGTTACCATCAGCAATAGCTTGTGCAAGCCCGTCGATGATTTGTGTTTTACCTACACCAGCTTCACCAGTGAGAATAGCATTCTTTTTGGTTTTGCGAGCAAGAGTCTCAATCAATGCAGACAATTCTTTCTGGCGACCAATCATAGGATCTAGTTTGCCTTCTTTTGCAAGAGCAGTTAGATTCGTTGTATAGTCTTCCAAACCTTTTTGTTTAGATGATTGCTGCTGTTGGGCCACTTTTTTATCTCCAATCGGTTCGTCATTAATACTTTGTAAGTTGATACCCTTATCAAGTGACTCAACGTGTTTCTGTAATGCACGTGCAGCTTCAGTACAGCTAACACCTTCTTCTTTTAACGCAGCTTCTAGTGCTGTGTTAGGGAAAGACAGACATTCGAATAGAACAAAATATGCATCAATCGAAAAATCATCACTTTTTAGTTGTTCAATAACTGATTTTTTAGAAAGCTCATGTACAACGCGATTCACTAGAAGTGAAGTTCGATTCGCGTCTTCATCTTTAACACTTTTTGGTGCATGTGGAACTGTTGTATTTTTAAGATAGTTCATCAGGCGGTTGTGCAGTTTGTCTGCATCAATGTTCATATCTTCAAATACGTTCTTGATGCTATCAATAGTCAGTACTGTGGCACTTACGTGGTCAATAGTCAAGAATGTATGACCTAGAGATGTTGCCAGTTCGTCGCTTTTTTTGAACAATTGAGTAAGATTCATGTATTCTCCTATGTGATTCACGTCACTCTAATTAATAAACATTATATCACATTCTTACGGTTTGTCTACAAGGTAAATAAAGATATACCCGATTTATTTTGGAGACAATCATGACATATAGAATGTGGAAAAAAGGTAGAACCAATGATTACAAGTTCATTGATTCTGCCATTGCTGAACAATACAACATTGGTGGAGTTGACATGTGGCTTTATGCATATGTCGGTCCAAAACAAGTTGCTGACAACACTGACTTATCCTATGGAGGTGATTATACATCTTCAGGATCAGTTGTGTCAAGTATTGGCGATTTAATTTTTGGTGACACACCAAACAGAAACTACAACCTTGAAGCTATCACACTTAGTTGTGTCTATCAAGTTCAAGAAGCAACTCCAGACTTGAAAATCCCAGGATTGTTCTTTAATTTCAACACTATGGACATCACAATCCATTATAATACAATGATGCAGCGTTTAGGTAGAAAAATCATGCCAGGGGATGTGATAGAACTACCAAATTTACGTGATTTTGATGTATTGGGTAAAGATACAGGTCTAAACCGCTTCTATGTCGTCCAAGATGCATTTCGTACATCTGAGGGATACTCGGTTACGTGGCAACATCACATTTATAAACTTAGAGTTAAACCGCTAACCGACTCACCTGAGTACTCCGATTTACTCGGTAACAATAATTATCCTGATAATCCAGATGACCCTAATAATGGTAATGGAAATACCGATGATGGTTCGTCGGAAAACAGTAACTATGGCAATGAAATGGATATCATGAACCGTATCATCATGCAAGCTGATGATGAAGTACCCTATATTCATTATACAAATGAACATTTGTATGATGATCGACCTGATACAGTAGATTTATCAAAATATATGCTTAACGGTTATGATTTTCCAGAAGAACCTGCCGATGGAATGTATTTTTTGAAAAAAACATACCCAGTACTCAAAGAGTTTGTTAATGATACATGGATTTCTGTGGAAGTCAAGCGTGGAACCATCTTTCCCAGAAAACCAATGGATGGTGACTTCTTCTTTAAAGAAAATGACGCAGATGTGACAGGTTATACGTTGTATCAATATGATAAAAGTGCTAAAAAATGGTTAAATTGTGATGTAGAATATACTACCAGTGATGTTCCACCAGAAGATGTGGAAGATTTTTGTATTTTTTATAAAGAACCACACATTTATCAGTATAATGATGACAAGTGGGGGGAACCAAAGGTAACTTATGTCAATGAACCATTCACGTCCAATTGTGTATATGGTAATATTGATTCGCAACAAGATTATCGTCCTAAAATTCCACCAGCACGAGGTACAGTCCCTGAAGGAAATATGTTCCCAACTGATGCAGTAGATGGTGACTATTTCTATCGCACCGATTATACTCCAGTTACGTTATGGGAATTCAATGCAACTAAGAATTCATGGGTTATTTTTGATTATGGTGGAAGAAAACCGTGGGAAGGTGCAGACTTAGCACTTACACAGTTTGTAAATAGTGATAACAAAGTTCCATTACATGACGCAGTTAAACCTAATACTGTTTATCGCATACATAAGGACACAGAATGAAAATAGATTATTATTATGACGGTCAATTTCGCAGAGTACTGAAACATCTTATCAGAGTTTTTGGTGAATTTCAAGTACAAAATGGTATTGATGCTAATGGAAACCCAAAATACAAAAAGGTTCCATGTCGCTATGCCGATATTTCAAGAATGGCAGCAGCAATTATAAATGGGAATAGTGAAAATGTTCTCCCATCAGCACCTATAATGACCATAAGTGTTAATCAACTAAAGTTGGATCGTAAAAATATTCGTTCTAATGCCAACGAAACTATAGTAATGGGGTCTAACAAGTCCCCTGCTATTAATGAGTACACAAAAGATCTTGACACACAATACAAAATTGTAAGACATAACCCAGTACCTTGGACTTTTACGTTTGATTTGAATATTTGGGTAACTCAAACTCAAACTAAAATGGAATTATTCGAACAAATCTCAACTTTGTTTGCACCTAGTATACAACTTCAATTATCTGATAACCCGTTAGATTGGACATCGCTTAGTGATGTAGAACTAATAGATTGTCAGTTTTCTACTCGTGGTTTTCCACAAGGAACTGACCCAGATTTGGATATAATGGTTTTAACATTTGAAACGACAATATGGTTTTCTTTGCCAGCTATTGTTGAAAAACCAAAATTAATTCAACAGATTACTACAAATATTAAAGGTGCTCGTGACGAATTTGATTTTGAAATGGGAAATTATTCAGATATAATAACAGATGTTTTTACACCAAAGAACTTATGCATTAAAGTTGAAGAAATTACTAATTCCAAGTATAATTTACCTGATACATACCAACTTACCTTGGTTAGCCAATCGCTATCAGCGGTTTCTCCCAACGGTGGAATATATTCATGGGAAAAATATCTTAAATATCTAGAACCAAATTTTGATGATAAAAAAGTAGGGATTAAATTTCAACAATCTATTGAAGAAGACAACCCACTAAAAGGTCATATAGCGTCCTATGGTGAAAATGAAGATGCCAACAAAATTATAGTACAGCTTGATAATACAAATTATACTGTTGATTACACTATACATGGGTTTGTGCAGAAAGATTCAGTACTTTCAAATGCATTACCTGAACAATATTATGTAAATAACAGTATACATAACATCATTTATAAAGAAACCGAAATCCCATCAAATTATTTGTTTAAAATTACAAATGATGGTGCACAATTAATTGATCCATCTACTGTACGAAATTACATTTATAATAAAGAAGACAATGGTTATTATAGATATAATGACAAATTTAAATGGCATAAAAGTATCATGCCTGTGTATCGTCAGGGGTATTGGAAAATAACTTTCACTGACAAATAAAGGAGGTGTTGTTATGAATGAAGCGGTTGGTGCTATATTTTTATCAAAAAGTACTGGACATATGATGTTAAACTTGCGTTCTGAAAGAAGTACCTATTCTAACAACTGGGCATTTGTTGGTGGAAAGCTTGAACATAACGAAACACCATTACAAGGTCTGATGAGAGAAATTAAAGAAGAGTTGGGCGACTCAATACCTAACATTATTGATATTATACCGTTTGACGTATTTTGTACAAAAAATGGTAAATTTAAATATTATTCATTTGTTATTGTAGTTGAGAATGAATTTGTACCGACTTTAAATCATGAAAGCTCTGGTTATGCTTGGGTTAGAATTGGTTCTTGGCCTAAACCATTACACCCTGGTGCTAAAAATACTTTACTTAACACAAACTTAATGAAAGATTTTTACTCACTATGGGAAAGTATACGTGAAGGTACACAGTTTGTCAACAGTTTACCATATAGATATTAAAACAAAAAGGAGCCGTGTGGCTCCTTTTTTTATACTCCAATAATCGGAATACCTGTAATATTTAACAACACGGATGCTTGTAGTTTAACGGATTCACCAGCAGTTAGATTACTAATGCTACCATCAACTCGAAAACCTAAATTTTTATTTGAGTTTAGAGAATTGATAACCCAATTTTCATAATCAGCTTTAGATGTTCCATTAGGATTTGGGATAGATGGATCTACACCATTAATAACAATATTTACGTCCCAGTTTGGGCGACTACTGGTAATAACATCTTTTATGGATTCTAATTGTGTAATCCTACGTGGGTCTGGCATTTGACTTGCCCCAACCGAACCAGGAACAAAAGTTCCTTGATTATCTACATAGAATTGCCCTTTTATAAAAAAGGTTTTTGAATTATATGGAAGAGAAACTATCTCACCAGAAGAATCATTTACTTCTCTAATCATAATTTTTAATTCATAGAAATAGTTGCTACCAAATTCAAATACACCAGTACCATTAGTTAATGTTGTCCAGTTATTTGTATCTACTTGTGAAGTACCGCCTAAGTTAAAATACGCAATTGGTTTAGTACTGTTACTTTGTGTGAACTCTATATATTTTTTACCATTATCATAGTTAATATCTAATAATGATGAATACTCTTTGTTTTCTGGTCTAGATGTTTGAATTTCACGCCATTCTTTGTTTTTCATTAACACACGAAGAGAATCACCGTTACTAGTTAATACCATACGACCCATAACACTATTTTCACCATCAGGTACTGTGTTAAAAACAGTAATCATAGGGATAGCCGCCCATTCAGCTTCACTTACCATATCAGCAGGTTGTCTAGCATTATCAACTAATGATATCAATAACTCACCAGTACTACCAGTGTTTCTATACCAAAGTTGACCATTGACGTTGCCACGTGGTGCAGATGCTGAACTGAAATTTTCAACTAAATGTAAAAAGTTTTCGTTCCATGCTTGACCATAACTTACTTTGTTTCTACCAACTAAATTTAACGGAACTGGGTTACTTCCTGGCTGGTTTGGTCCTAAAATAACATTATTTGGAATGGTAGCATAAACACTACCATTACTTCTATAAATTGTATAATTAACACTCATTATATGTCCCCATTATTGTAATTGTACACGAACTGTGTATTTAATTTGTAAGACACGGTTTGCACTTTTCTCAACTGGGTGAAAAATGATATGGGTTAAAGGAATACCACTATCGCCATCCGTGTATAATCCCAATTCATCAAACACATAAGTTCCATCCATGCTTGTCCCTGAGCTTACACCTTGGTCGGATGGTTCACCTAACCCTAGAGTACAAATACATACAATATCAGTATAGGACTGACCTGGTATATGTACAGTTGTAATATTATTGTATTGTGAATCAATACCTGCCGTAATTCGTGGGTTGATTTTTTTCAAATATGTTTGTGAATACAAACCACCAAATGATGTAACACGTGGTTTTTTATAAGTAACACGCCCAGTACTTAAAACTACTGTACCACCATTACCAAAACGCATCTCGCTAATAGAACCAATAGGAATACCAGTACTGTCTTGATTATATGCTAACGCATTAGCAATGGCAGTACTCATATTTTCAGGGTGAATAGCGTTAGATTTATCTAAAACGATTTTTTGATTTGATGGATCAGTAACGTCAGTAATTAGGACATGACCTTTAACAAATAGTTTTGGTTGTTCTGTTTCTAATTTCATTTCTAATCCTTAGTAGTTAATTAAAATTTGTTCTAACTTCCCAGCTAAACTTTTTTGGACATCTGATGGATACTTACTAATATAATCACGGTCTATACCAACTTTAAGGTAAGTAAAATTACCAGTTACTGTTTCAGCAAATGTTCCGGTAGTTCCTTGTTGTCTAATTAAATCCCCACCATTTGGATTTAAAATAACCATATCAGTAAATTCAAGATAATAATTACAACTTTCAGTGAATTTAATTGGAAACCAATCATCATCAGTAGGATTACTAGCTAATGTAGCTAATACATAAATTCTACCAATAAAATTACGTAGTGTAAATGAAATAGTATGTAAACCTGTAGTACATCCATAGTAGCCACCACTTGCGAGTGGTAACGTTTGTTCATTCCAGTGATAATCCAAGTTAGCTGGATACCAGCTATCAGATTCAGGAAAATCTTGCCATGAACCATCTTTTGTTTTTCTTCTGAAGAGAAAGTCTTTTGATCTTAATGCCATTGTTTAAGCCCTTTTAGTAGTGAACTTTCATTTATTTATTAATGATAACGAAATGTATTTTGTACTGATAAATATTGGTATATGACATTAACTCATACAAGGGAAATATTATGACAATTTCATTTAACAATGGGTCCAGTGGTTCATGTAATAACTCCGGCATCAAAAGTCTAGTTATTAATGGTGCTGGGCATTTAATTGTAACCTATGCAGATAACACAATTCAAGATTTAGGTCTTGTTGTAGGACAGAATGGCGAGAATGGTAAAAACTTTTATCCTAATGAGATTGGTTTTGAAATTCCTTCCGAACAATTTAAAGTTGGTGAACCACTTGGGTGGTGCTACTTAAGCTTGGCTAACAATACCAGTACTCTATACTTTAAATCAAATGATGCACAAGATCCGACAAGTACATGGATTAGTGTTGAGTTTGGTAAAGGTGATACGGGTGAAGCGGGTAAGCCGTTCCACATTGATAGTGCTGGAACTACTTTCCCAACAACTGGTCTTTTTGATAACTATACATTTTATAATACTCAAGATGGTAAACTTTATTTCTATCAAAGTGTAACTGCTACTTGGAGTGATGGTATACCTTTCCGTGGTGAACAAGGTCCGCGTGGTCGTTTCCATATTGATAGCAGTGGTGATCAATTTCCAAGTATTGAAAATCTTCCAGTTGATTATTGTTTTTATAACAACACTGATGGAAAACTATATTATGTTGATGAAGTAACTACAACTACCCCTCCTTCAAAAGAGTGGAGTGATGGTATTCTATTCCGTGGTAAAGAAGGTCAGCAAGGTATTCAAGGTATACAAGGCGAACCAGGTGCACCAGGTAAAGATACAATTTCTATTAGAAATACAATAGATAGCTCATGGACTAACGCACTATTAGTTATTGGTACGTGTCCTGCTGGATATGTAGTTTCTAATATTGATGTAAACGTTATACAACCTTATTCTCTTCCTGTAACTGATATGTTTGTACGTTTTGGTGGTGAAGCACAAGAAGATATTGGTGGAACTGTAATTGCACCAACTTCCTACTTTGATATCAATCGTCAGATGCGTTTTATTGTTAATGAAACTAATCATGCAGCATCCGATGTTGATGAAATTATTTCATGTGTATTCAACGATTCTGTTAACAACAGTCCTTATGGAAAAATGGAAATTATTTGTACTCTTTCATGGCAAGCTCCTATCCAACCGATTCAAGATAATATTTAAGGGAGGATGTCATAATGGCAGTATTTTCTAATTTTGAAGGAACTATGCAGCCCAAATTCATATTGGGGAAAAAAGGTGCTTCAATAAATTTTATCAATGATTCAGTTTCTATAAAAGATTATCTAGGAGAACAGTTCCTACCACTGAAGGTAGGAACTTCATCTGATCCTAATTCAGCAGTTAACGTAAAATATCTTGAAGATAACCCTAATGCATTATTTGGTGTTGTACCACCTACCGATGATATAGGAAAGAACAATAATACGTATTTTCAAATTGATGAAGATGGTATTGTTGATATTTTTGCAAAAAGCAATGGTACATGGGTAAAATCATTATACATTAATAAAAAAGTTCTATCCAGTAAAAATGGTGGAGATTTCATCGGACTTATTACTGGAGGTACAGTTCAACAGGCACAGTTTTATATAACACCAGAAGAATTTGGTGCTAAAGGTGATGGAGAAACTGATGACACTGCTGGTGTTATAACTTATGGTTCTAAAGAATTCATTATTGATGGGTTGACTGGTCATTTGCTTAATGATCCTTCTATCACAAATAGAATGGTTTCAATAAACTGGGGTGTAACTTCTGGTCGTTTTGCTGGACCACCTAGAAACTTTAAAATTTCTAATCTCTATATTCCAGAGTCTTCTATACTTGTTTATACTTCCGGTTCTGATAATTGGTTAAATAATACAGAATTGAGCAATATCACCTGTTCTAAAATTCTTTGGCGTGGTTTGCCATCATCATCTAAATTTAGTGATATTAGAACTAAAGAATTAGATGTAATTGGTCAACACCTCTCTACAGAAGGCGAAGGTGGTGGTATATATACTCGCTCTAAATATACTTATACTAATTGGACTAACTGTGTTGTTCAAGATGATTGTAATGTTTCAAAATATAGTTTTTCTAAAATGTATGTAGACAGAATAGACCAATCATCTAATAACTTTAAAGTTACAACTGCAATCGATGGTACAGGACACCGTGGCCCAGTACTGATACCTGTAGTTGAGCAATATTATATTCCATACGATACTTTTCCTGGGGGACGCTATTTCTCTGAAGGCACGATTATTCATAAACAATCGGGTGGAAAATATATTGTAACTGTTGGTGGTTCTTTTTTCGGAAAATATGACACAATTAGACAAACGGTAGCAGGACAAACATACATAGAAGCATTGGGTGTGTCATGGGGTGAAAACCAATATGCAAAAGCTGCTGGTACTGAGATCATTATATCCGGTGCTGGTGAAAATGGTGGTGATTTGAGAACGTATATAACTCGTGCAGTGTATGTTGTAAACAACGTATATAGAATTGATATTGCAGATCCTATCATAACAGCAACTGCCGCTGGTGCAGCATTAAAAGCTGCCCAACCCGTAACTTACATAACCCTACCATAAAGGAGATTATATTAAAATGGCAGTTTTTTCTAATTTAGAAGGAACCATGAAGAAGTCCTTCATTCTTGGGAAGAATGGTGCACAGATTACCACAAATGGTAGTGTTGTGCAAATTCAAAACTACTCAGGAACACAACTTCTTCCAATTTCAGCAGGTGAACCAACTGCAAACACACACTTGGTTACATTGGGATATTTAAACGCACACAGTGGTGGTGGTAGTTCTGGTATCTTACGTGGAACAACAGCACCATCCGATTCGATCGGTCTAGATGGTGACGTTTACTTTTTGGTTGATAGTACTAATGTTCTTCAAATTTATATTAAAGATCTTGGTATTTGGAAACCATTTAAAGGTAGCTCACCTGGGACTGATAGCTCATATGTAACTACTGAAATAGTTCCTGTTTCTGCATTTACATTAGTGCCAGATACTACTGATCATTATACTTACACACTACCAGAATCAGTTCATGGTAGAGGTTCTGATATTATGATCCAACTACAAGGTGACCCAGGTAATGTTGCATTGGAATCAGTATTCCAAACCACAGTAACAGTTAGTGGTATTGGGGATATAACAATTGATGTGATTGGTCAAATCACAGATTATGCAAGTGTTAAAGTAAACATTATAGGAGCAACAACAATGACAGTACCTTATAGTAAATTGGTAAACCAAGCAGATTGGGTTTCTAGTGATGGTGATTTTACAATCACTATTCCTGCATCTGAACACAATCAAACACCAGATAATTTGTATATTTCAATTTATGCAAATAAAACACCTGGGAGTGTTTCGTCATCTCCATTTGAATTGGTAGTGACTGATACACAAATTAGTAGTACTGGTGATGTAATCTTCACTTCTGATATTTCTTTCAGTGGTAAGATTGTCATCTCTGGTAAGTAAAAAAAAATTAACCAGACTTGTTCTAAATAAGTCTGGTTTTTATTATATTTGCTTTTGTCAAATAACATATTAATTGTTGGATAACAGCATAATAAAACTAAATATATACATATTAACAAGGTTATAATGGAGGGTATAAATGTACTCAATAAAAACTGACTTAGATATTACTGGTGCTGGTACGGTTGGTAAGGATCTTTTAGTCAAAGGAAATGCTGTTTTCAACAATAACCTAACTGTAAATGGTACTGTAACTTTTGCAAATGCAACTTTTACTGCCATTGAATCATCAACTGCCAACATTACATCTACTTTAGATGTAGGTGGCAAAGCAACACTTTCTGGTGGTCTTGGTGTTGAGGGTAATACTACAATCGGTAGTGCAGTTGTCGGGTCTGATACAGCAACAATTAATTCAAACGCTACCTTTAACGGTACTGTATCAGTTGGTTCTGATTTTACACAAACTGCTGGTACAACCACTCTACAAGCAACTAAAGTTAAAAACTTAGAAGTTGCTGAAACAACAGCATTTAAAGGTAATATTACTGCTGATGTTGGGACTACTGCTGCATTTGATAAAATTACTGCTAATACCGCAGAAATTACTAATGTAAGTACAACCGATATTAGTAGTACTGGAACTGCTACTTTTAAAGATGTAACCATTAGTGGTACATTAGGTGGTCAGTTTAATCTTTCTGACTTAAATGCAGTAACATTGAACGTTTCTGGTGCATCTAACCAACAAGGTGCAGTGACTTTCGGTGCTAACGTAACTGGTATTAACAGTACTGCTACTTTTAAAGACATTCGTATTGGTTCTAACTCTGAATCACAAACCTTCAGATTAAGCTTCCCTTACACTGCTCCTGGTAAACGCCCAACTGTTATTCTACAAAACGAAATTCAGTCCGAGCTAATGTCACCTGCAAACTTGACAGTATTGACCTCTGCTTCTTTTGGTAATGCGTCATTATCTTCTTATGGTATTACTGGTAATGGTCTAAACAAATTAGATTATCTAACAGTTTCTGGTAACAATACACAATCACCAGACACACCACTATTAGAAGTTCAAAAAGGAAAAACTAAAGTTGCTGACTTTGAAGTAACCGGAACTGCAACTATTCCAAATATCGAAAGTACTGGTACTGCTAATTTTAATAACATTAATGTTTCTGGTCTTCTTGGTGGAACGTTCCAACTAGACGATATTAATGCAGTATCTTTGAACGTTACTGGTGTAACTTCATTAGTTGGTGGTGTTACTCTTGGTTCTAATATTACTGGTTATAACAGTACTGCATCCTTTAAAGCTATCAGCTTAGGTCAAAATAGTCAAGATGCGGCAGTGAAACTAGGTTTTGGATATACTGCACCAGGTCAACGCCCAACAGTTATTCTACCTAACGAAGTTCAATCAGAAGTCGTTTCTCCTTCTACATTGAACGTTCTTAAAACAGCAACTTTCGGTAACGCTTCTCTTTCCACTTATGGTATTACTGGTAACGGTCTAAACAAACTAGATTACCTAACTATTACTGGTAACGAAACACAAGCTCCAGGTACACCATTCCTACAAGTTGGTGGTAAAGCAATTCTTAATGATGTTGAATTTACTGGAACAGTAACTGGACTAACTGTTGATGTTAGTGGGCAGGATCTAACACCTAATTCTGTTGTCGCGGCAGCAAATATTAAAGGTGCAACACTTGAAAGTACTGGTAACACTACCGTGGGTGCTAAACTAACTGTTACTGGTGATATTGCTGGTACAACTGCAACTCTTTCTGGTGCATTATCCGCTGGTTCAGTAAGTTCTGGTTCTATTACTGGTACAACTTCTGTATCTGCACCAACAATTAGTGCATCTACTGAAGTAACGGCCCCTACTATCACTGCGAGTGGAACTGTAAGTGGGCAAACAATTAACGGTACTAATATTAGTGCAACAACTCTGACTGCACCAACTATTAGTGGTAATACTAACTTTACAGAAAATGTTGATATTACTGGTAGCTTAACTGTTGGTTCTCTAGACTTGAGCACTACCGATATTAATGCTAAATCAATCACTACTACTGCTGGTGCAACTATTGGTGGTGATTTAGTAGTTCAAGGCTCTTTTGATTTATCAGCAGCCGACCTTAATGTTAAATCATTAACTACTTCTGGTATTGTTAAAAGTAATGATCTTGTTAATGCTAACGTACTTCCAGTACTTAATAGTACTACCATAACGGCAACTACTGTTAATGCTGATGATATAACTGTTACCGGATCTGCTAATTTGGGTACAATTTACTCAAGCTCATCTGTTCTAGTTGGGTCAACTTTAACTGTAACTGGTGAAACTACAACTGCATCGTTGGTTACCCCAACCATTTCAAATGCAAGTGGTGTCACTATTTCCAATAATACAAATGTAACTGGTGACCTAACTGTTACTGGTGCAGTTATTCCAGGCTCTATCGATCTAGCAACAACTGATGTTAATGCTAAATCCATTACTACTACTGCTGGTGCAACTATTGGTGGTAACCTAACTGTTAATGGTACAGTAGATCTTACTACGGCTGATGTTACTGTCAAATCTTTAACTAGTACTGGTGCAATTGTTAGTAATGAATCCACAATTAGTAGTGTTCTACCTAAACTTCAAAGTACTGATGCAACTATTGCAACCCTTGGTTCAACAACTGCAAATATTACTAATTTGAATGTTACTGGTGCATCTACCGTAGCTGACGTAACTTCTTCAGGTAAAGTTAAAGCAGTTTCTGTAGAAACCCCAACAATTAGTAACGTTGATGGTGTATCTATTTCCAATAATACATCTATTACTGGTGACCTAACAGTTTCTGGTACAGTAACACCAGGTGCAATTGATTTGAGCACAACTGATGTAAGTGCAAAATCCATTACTACTACCGCTGGAGCAAATATTGGTGGAGATCTTGTTGTTTCTGGTACAGTTGATTTAAGTGGTGCTGATGTATCTGTTAAATCTCTAACAAGTACTGGTATTATTACAGTTAGTAGTGCAGAAGGTATCAACGTTCTACCTAAAGTTCAAAGTACTGAAGTTACAGTGTCTGCTCTAAATGCAACAAATGCAGTAGTTTCTGGTGATGTTTCAGCAGCAACAGCTTCAATCTCAGGTGCAATTACTGGTGGGTCAGCAACACTATCTGGTGTTGGAACTGCTCTAAATGTAACTAATAACGCAACTGTTGGTGGTGTACTTACTGTTGGTTCTATTACTTCAGCGGCAGAAAATGTATCCATTACTAAAAATACCGCGATTACTGGTAATTTAGCAGTATCTGGAACACTAACTGCGGGTGTTATTGATCTTAGCACAACTGATGTGTCTGTGAAGACATTAACTTCTCTAGGTGATGCAACCGTTCAAGGTAACTTAACTGTTGATGGT
>OEQX01000020.1_pt1 | contig 76615 bp, 179 predicted proteins | sample 1539851 | NCBI WGS metagenome assembly OEQX01 (sample SAMEA3891238, study PRJEB23780) | metagenome | biome: terrestrial biome; feature: animal house; material: water of meat washing | place: Italy | collected 2015-05-12
TAATCTATATGGGCGAATAAAAGTATTTGACAAAGTATATCAGTACTGTATAATAGTTTACATCAAGGGGAGAACTATTCTCCCCCACCAATAAAAGGAAACAAAATTATGTCCAGCTACTCCGCTACTATGATCATTAAAGATATGAACGGTAATCCTACTTCTGCTGGTGGATCATTTGGAAACATTAATTTAGATGGTCGGTTATCCATGCAATCAGCCATCGATGCAGCGAAAGAAGTTTTTAAGAATGAATGTACTGTTAGTAAGCTGGATTATATGGGATTCGCTATCGAGAAAACTAATCGTTTTGTGAACTACAAAAATCCACTGATGATTGATACTAACCTGAAAGCTAACGAAGTGGGGTACTTATTATGACAGTAGAAGAAGTTAAAAAAGTACTGGCAGTACTACGCTATCATAATCATTGCAAGGTGAAGAATGATCCTGATTATCTTGATTCATCCCTGGAGGAAGACACCTTGAACGCTATAAGCCATATGCAAAAAATGCTTAAGCGTATGACCGAAAAGAATAGACCGGACTATATCGGAAATAAAATTTAAAAAGTACTTGCATTGTAGTTAGATTAACGTATAATGTTTTATATCGAGAGGGGGAAATGGTTTCCCCTCAAGTCCAGGAGATACACAATGAACACTATCGAAATCACTATCAATGCACACGTATACGACAACGTAGTACTGCAAACTACTATGACCGCTAATGATACCAGTACTTTGCGGAATACTGTTATTAGTGCCGTATGTGCTGCAATCGGTGATGTTGCCCTGGAAAATGCAGAACATATCAACAACGGTTTCACTATGTGCAAACGTGATAACGCAAAACATATCATCGTGGAAGGTTACGGCGGTGTAGAATTTAATGTTTATATGAAAAAAGTACTTGCATAATAACTAAAACAAAGTATAATGTTTTGCATAGGGGGAGATATCCTCCCCCACTAAAAGGAGTAATAAAATGGCTAACTTTGATGAACTGATGCGGGAAGTAGCTAACCTGGCAGAAGAGAAGAAATCATTCGATTCTATCTATAACACCGCTCACCGTGATTCAGTACTGGCATGTAACCAGGATCAAAAAGATGAACTAATCGCCACCTATCATGAAGCATGGAAGTACTACCGACAATGGGAGAAAGAAGAAAGTGAGTCTACCATTGACGGCCTCAATAATCTAATCTAAAAGTTTTATTTCAGTACTATTGACATAGCTTGATAGTACTGATGTAATAACTTTACTAACTACAAGGGGAAACATAATGGATCAATTCACACAATATCGGGTAAATCCTCAAGCTATGGCCTACGTAGAAGACCATAAAACGTTACCAGTACTGCAACCAGTTAAAGGCCGTATCTATCGTGGCCTTGCCTGGGATACGGCCCAGGATGGATATAAAACCGTCGCCGTGGGGATGTATTGCGGGAATGGTGAATGGTTTGATCCTAACAATCCGATTGCACTTGACAGTACTGAAAAAATGAAATGGGCCGACTACATCGAAGATATTTCATAAAAACTATTTGACAGTACTAACCAGTAATGTATAATGTTTTACATAGAGCGGGGGAATAGTTCTCCCGCCAATAGTTTGGAGTAAAACATTATGTCTATCGCTATCGCCCTGGTTGAAGTACTGAAAGAAGCTAAAGCCAACCAGATCGACGTAAAGATCCAGGAACTACAAAACGGCTTAATCGGCTGTACTTGTACCGCTGGCGGTGCGGCAGACTATCGAGAACACGAATCACTCGAATCACTGGTTCGGTATCTTACCATGATCGTTGATGATTGGAGAATCATCTAACAAAAAAAGAATAAAAAAAGGGATTGACTCCGGTCAGTCCCTTTGCTATTATATACGCATAGACAAAAACTAGCCCACAGGGTGCATAAGTGTATCCAAAATATATAGTTAATAACGGTGAGTAACTATCTGCTGGTGGAGTGAAAACTATTAATAAAAAAGTATTGACAAAGTATATCAGTACTGCGATAATGTATCTCGTAGGGCGGCAATGGTGCGACGGCCCACAAAGTTAGGAGATTCAAAATGAGTACTTCAATCGCTATCGTTAAAGCTTTCATCCGTACCAATGTTTCATCTGTATTCATCGACGGTCTGGATCGTGAAGTAGAATACTCAATCATTATCGCACAGACTGCAAACGGTGCTCGGTATATCCTTAATGATAGTGAAGCAAATCACTACTACTTCACTAAAGCTACTGGCTTTAAACGCATCGATGCTGACGTAGTATACGCTAAGATGAATAAGCTGGTAGACAAGATTAACGCGAAAGGTACTATCGATTTACAGTACTGGACCGAAACCGATCCAGAATATGGATCTCACCGCTACCTGAATCCAGGTATTAAAATGTAAAAAGTACTTGCATAGTACTTAGATTCATGTATAATGTTTTACATAGAGAGGGGGAAATGGTTCTCCCTCCTAAATTAAGGAGTTTTATCATGACCTTCTCAATCACTTCCTTCGCTGACGTTTTAGTACTGGCTCGGACTTTCGGTAAAGATGCACTGGAGTACGCTGTAAGTAATGGTACTATCCAACCGGAACAGTGCCGCATCATTGGAAACTGCAAACGTTGGGCGGTATCCAATACTATTGCACTGGAAAACTTCCACGATGGCAACAATGAATATTCTGTTGATGTAGTATTCGAAGCCGTTGATCTCGGCGGTATCTATAATACTAACCTGAATGATGTGCGTATCGTTCGCACGGGGTTCGGTGCTTATGATGTATCTATTCGTGAAGCTATGAACACCGGATACATTAGCAAGGACTTACTTGCTCACATCATGCAGCTGTGTACGGAACGTAACGAAGCACGTACTATCTTAGGGCTGTAAGCAATACACATCACCAAACATCATAGGCCGCTCTCTAGCGGCCTTAACTATATCAGGAGGGCATACATATGTTCTATACAGTATACAGCGTTCTAGGCACTATTGCAGGCGTACATGATAACGTCAATGATGCTATGCGTACAGTACTGCAACAGGTTCCACTAAAGCCTAAGACCATTAAGCAGATGACAGCACGACTAACCAGGGCGACGGCTGGCGTGGAAGTATGGCAGGACTATGGGGATACACAGATAATCGTAAGCGTAACGAAGGATTAATGCGTAAAAGGATTTAGTACTGAATCATAAAAAAGTCAAGGCATTTTTAAACTTCAGCGTTAAAAAAATGCATAGGTAATCCCTTGACTTTTATGAATAAAAAGGGATTGGACTATGGCAAAATGCGTAGGGGGCTTAACTGCGGGTAACCTTAGCGACTTCGATAAAGGGGTATTACGAATAAAATGTTATTGACTTTTTATATGAATCGTATAAAATATGATTGATATTAATTTTAAGGGAGTCCCTATGCGTATTTTAACTAAAGAACAGCACCACGAAAGACTTATCAATAACATGGCTATGATAATGTATAAGTCCCATGACCGTGGTATTGCCTATAAGCGTGAATTAATTATGGCACTATTCATTGGAACTAACTTTCAGGAAAGGTATGTCAACGATTGGATTTGGTATTTAATTGAAGATATAACGAGTAAACTATGAAAATGCGTATTTTAAATAAAGAAGAATATCAATCACTGTTACGTAAAAACTACGTAAAGATTTACAACACAGACACACACGTAGAACGAATGGAGTTATACCTTTTGATTACATTGGGAACAAACTATCAGGGTAGATGGGTGTGGCAATATATGGATACATTGAAAAATAAAATATTGTCCACGAGGAAACAATGAAAACTATAACACGAACCCAATCATACGGTCTTATCTTGAAATACATGGACTTAATGGTGGATATCAGCAAAGACCTTCCTAAAACTGAAATTGAAGTTGCAAGAGCAGAGATCCGTATGTTGGCTGTACTGAACACAAACCATCAGGAAGAGTATGTTCAAGATTGGATTCGATTTTTAATAGAAGATATTAAGAGTAAACTATGATTATATTAACACCTGAAGAATATAAGAAACGTTTTAAATCTGTCCAGGCTGAAATATTACTTATATACCTTTCAAATGCAGATCTTAACTTATCAAGGGTAATGGAGAAGGATTTACTTATGGGTGCATTTTTGGATACAGACTTTCAGGAGTATTATGTAGGAGAATACTTTATTGCACTTCAGAACCACATTAAGAGTAAACTATGATTATTCTAGAAAAATCATATCAATATACTGAACGCATCGCTGCCAGACAACTTGAAATCCTCATAATATACGAAGAGACTTCTGATTTAAACTTAGCCGAGGTATTGGAAAATGAAATACTTTTGGGTGCATTCTTGGGAACAGACTATCAGGAGTATTATGAGGAAAAGTATTTGTCATCTCTTGAGAAATACGTCAGGAGCAAACTATGAAACATTTAAGTAATATAGAGAAGAATAAAATTATCATTGCTGTAATAAACAAATATTTTACACTTCCACAAAAAGAATGTTTATCTATAAGGGAACACAGGATAAACACCACCGAGATTCGCATGTTGGCTGTACTGGGGACTAACTTCCAAGAAGGCTATGTTCATGAGCACATCGTTGCACTCACTAATTACATAATGGACAAATGTAATGAACATCATTAATAACTTTGAATACGAGGCCCGTGCTAAGAGTGCCAGAAAAAAAGAGAACACCATTTACTTCACTATGATGTACTTACAATGGACTGAAATTGAAGAAAAGGTTGCTGAAGTATGGATGTTGGAATTCATGGGGACGCAGTATCAGAATAGGTTTGCGGGTGAGTATATCAATGTTCTTATGAAACAAATAGAAAGAAAGGAAAAGAACTAATGGTTTTCATTAACATATCTGACCAACTCGATACTAAACTAAAAGTCGAGCAGAGTGAGGGATGGATGCTGTACTTTCTTGGAACTTCTCATCAGAATTTTTATGTCCATGAACACATAGTTGCACTCACAAATCTAATAAGGGATAAATGTAAATGAAACACTTGACGAACGATGAATATTCACTTAGAATTCGAAAGCTCACCCCAGAAGCAAGACTAATCTACGATGACGGTGAACTTTCATGGAACGAGATGAAAGTTAAAGTTCATGAGCTATGGTTGCTGTACTTTGTGGGAACCCAATATCAAGAGAAATATTGTACCGATTATCTTGAACAACTAATGGATCTTATACAGGAAAAACTAAATGATCGAATTGTGGAAAAATATGAAAACTTTATCAAGCACTGAGTATCAAACTGCCCTATTCTCTTTAATCCATACCCTTAGAAAAAACAATGCCTTACATGGTGCACCTGAAGTGGATGTTATCAACGGTGAACTTTATCTTATGAAATTCATTGGAACAAACTATCAAGATCTGTTCATTCAACGATACCTATCAGCATTAAGAAACCAAATCCAATATAAAACCATCAAGGCCAAAAAAGAATGGAATAAACAATGCGACACAGACTAAATCACAAAATGTATTGTAAACTATTGCAGACACTGGCACAGAAACACTATGATACAGTATCTGAAATATTACCCTATGATATCATGCGTTTACTTCACTGTGAGGCCGAGATGCTTGTACTGATGACAGGCACAGATAAAAAAGCAATTGCCAAATCAATAGATATGTTCATCGAAGCACAATGCCAACACATTAGAACCGAGATATGGAGACGAGAGAATGATAACACTAAATGAGTTTCAGTATCATTGGAGGTTACAAGCTATAAGAAGGAAAGTTGTTAGTATTTCTTTAGACAAGTCTATTGCACAAGAGGACAAATGTGTTATAATAGCTGAAATGAAGTTGGGTGTATTCGTAGGAACAAACTATCAAAACATCTACACTGACGTATTGTTAAGTGCCTTACGTAACAAGGTGATATCAAAAGAATGAGAAAATTAATAGGTTACGAATATGTTAAGCTTCTGAAAACATGTGCCAACAGAAGAGTAAAGATTCAATCTGATAAGAGCATCCCTGCCAACCTAAAACATGCAATGGTAGCTGAACTCTATGCAGGGGCACTCATAGGGACAAACTATCAACAAATGTATATAGACATGTGGGTTGATGCATTAGTCAAGGAGATCCAAAGTAAATGCAAATGATTAATTTAAGTAAAGATGAATATTATGTTCGTCTTGCAAAAACTTATCCAGCACGTAACGCCGTTTATAATAGTAACATTATTGAACGCTCAAAGAAGTTGATTGTAGTAAATGAGATTAAGATGCTTTCAGTCTTAGGAACAAACTATCAAGAGAATGCTGTACTGTTGTTAATTGATGCCCTCAAGAGAGAGATACAAAGTAAATGATTAATTTATCTTTCCATGAATATCAAAAACGTTTAAATGCATCAAGGGATATAAGGATTCAAATCTTCAATAACAAAAAATTGAAACCTGACACCAGAAGAATCAAAATAATAGAAGCAGAGTTATGCAACTTCCTGGGGACGAACCATCAGGAAGGTAAGATAAAAAACTATCTTAGAGAACTAATGATTTGTATCGAAAATAAATGTGATGCTTTGGAGAATAAAAATGATTAATTTAAGTAAAGATGAATATACCGAGCGTATGACAAAAATTACGCACAAACGTAATACAATCTATCACAACCCAGAAATTCAACACAGTAAGAAAATGATTATGATGCGTGAGTTAAAGATGGGTGTATTCTTAGGAACAAACTATCAAGATACAGAAGTAAATCGCTTAATCGCGGAGTTACTACTGGAAATCAGAGGTAAGCTGTACTTTCATCAAATGACCCAACCACTGAGGTGTACTGATCGATGAATGCGATGAATATTGTGAATAACATCAGATTAGCAGAAAGATTTGATAGAATTGGGGAAGCACTGAGAAGATACGATAAAGAATATGGTCATTTGAGCTTTTCTATAGAAAAGAGATATGAACTTGAAGCAGAGTTTAAAATGCAGAGTCTCTTAGGCACACAGTATCAAAACCAATATATTCAAACTTGGATTGATTGTTTAATCCAGACAATTTACGTAAGAAACATTAAATGCAAAATGAAATGATATACTTAACCTATAATGAATACGTCGAGAGATTAGTTCGTGCCAAGAGATATACCAATAAACGTCCAATTGACCTAAACCAAACCCCAGCAGAAAGGAGTGCAGAAGTATTATTCCAATCACTACCATATCTTCTGGGAACTGATAGACAAGAGGAATATGTTGCACGTATGATTAGATATCTTAAAATCACTATTAAGGAAAAAGTAAATGCAAATGCAAATGAAATACTTAACAGACGATGAGTTAAAAGAACGACTAATTAAATCCAGAAAACTTACAAATCAACTTCCAAACGACACAAACAAGTCACATGCCGAAAGGAGTGCAGAAGTTTTATACATTCAACTCATGTACTTTCTTGGCACTGACAGACAAGAGTATTACATTGAAAGTATGCTTCGATATCTTAAATTCTCTATAAAGGAAAAGATACATGCTCAAGAATTTAAAAATCCTAACAGTTAATGAATATCATACGATTGTAATGAAAACTAATAGTGCAATTTCTAAAAAATCAAACCCAAAGTACATACTGGAACACACATTTGAAGAACGTCAATTAGCTTTAGTTGAAGCAAAACTTCTTGCACTCCTAGGGACTAACTATCAAGAAGAATACATCAGAAAACTAATATACCTTTTAACTAAACACATCAGGAAAAGAAAAAAAGCATGAAGCACTTGACAGATGATGAACATGGGCTTATAGTAATGGATGTAATCAACATCGAATACAAAAAGTTGATACGCTACCGTTGTTATGAAGATAAGCAACTCGTTCTAGCAGAACAGAAGTTGTTTCGACTCTTAAACACAAACTTCCAAGCACAATACGAAGAATCGTATATGTACCTTTTGGCGAGGAAAGCAAAAAGAGATTATGAAAATTTTAAGCAAAGGTGATTCAGTAATATTACTTATAGAGAGTTCAAGTAAATTCTTAAACATAACACTGTCTGATATAGATGAAGATGACAAAGAAGTACTGAGAGCAGATTTAAGAGTACTGTTACATATCGGAACAAACCTACAAGAAGAATATGTAGAGTGCTACATCAATGAACTTAAAGAATTAGTACTGAGAAAATGCAAATGCAAATGAAAATCATTACCGATGCAGAATACCTAACAATCATAAATGGACTGTTTTTGAAGCTCTTCGTCATTAACACATCAGATATACCAGATATGGATAAAATTATTAAGAGAAATGAAGTCTATGTTCTAGCTACCCTTGGAACGAACTATCAAGAACACGACATTAAAGATTATATTAATACACTTAAACGAGCGATTGAACTAAAATGCCAAAACCACTAGGAACAGCAGAATACATTGAACTAATGGGATTACACTTCTCATCCTTTCAGAAACTTATGCGAGAATCAAAGAATGATTTAGAATATACCATCAGAGGTTCCGATTTAAGAATGCTTCTCACCCTAGACACAGATTCCCAAGAGCGATTTGTCAATGAGCATATTAGAGCACTTTTAATGGAAATTCAAAGTAAACTATGAAGGTAATATCAAATCAAGAGTACTTGGCACTATTCAGGAAGAATAATCACAAATATATGGCACTTGATTCAAGAACTGATATAAGTGAACTTGAAAAAAATCTTTTGCGTTCAGATATGATAGTACTGACACTCTTAGGAACACAGCATCAAGAGAGAACTGTTAATTCACACATAGGGATTCTAATGCAGATAGTACAGGAAAAGATATGAGAATCATAACACAACAAGATATTCTTAAGTTCACAAGGGTTCATGCATCTGAATTTGATGCTATATTATCAAAAAGTTACAACAACCCTTATACAGAAGATGTACACTACAATGAATTATGGGTGTATATACTTTTAGGTACAGATCATCAAGAGCAAGCAGTACAGAAGTATTTGTTAGCTTTACGTGATGCTACTGCTAATGGAGTACGTGTTTAATATGAAAGTACTGACAGAACTAGAAATGTATCATAGATTTAATAAGTACTATCATTTACTTAAGCCTATACAGAGGATTAAATGTCCATTTGAAGAGAAACAGGTATTAATTTATGAGCATAAGTTATTTGTATCATTAGGTACAGATCAACAAGAGTACTATTTGACGTTGTACTTGATTACATTAATAGATTTAATTTACTATAAAACCAAACAAGCTAATAAAGAGAAATATGAAAACTAATATACAACTCAAGGTATATAAATCATTTGAACATACATATATCAAAAGTAGTCTATGTAGAGATGTAATGGATTACAAGGGTAAGCCATTCACAATTACTTATGATTCTTATGTTGATGATTTATATATATCATTTGTTAATTACGAAAATAAAATATACAAGCACGTTGATATTAAAGATTTAAGTACTTTATCTGAAGAGGAATACTTTCAGGAATCATTAGTATGGGATTTAGAGTTTCCTATGCCATTAGTACATAAGATGATAGTACTAATGAAAGAATCTAAACAGGAGCCTAATGGTGATTATGAAGAACACACAGTTGAGTATTAAAAGTACTGATAATATTAAGAGTTATACAAGCTCAAGTACTGTGACAATCGAAGTGAATTCTATTAATGCTGGTAATGCAGTAGATAAGTTCTTTATTGCTCAAGGGTACAGGAAAGATATTCATCAATATTGTTCAGTATATGGGGAGTACAATAGTACTGAAGATATAATTTATTGGTCAACACATCAAGATTATCTAACTAAAATTGGAGTCCCAGATGTTAGTACTTTATCTGAAGAAGAATACTTTCAGTACAGCTTAATATGTGATGTACCTATACCTTTAGGGTTAATCAAGGGTATACAGGAAGAGGTTCATAAGCTTAAATCCATGAGTAAAGGTACTTTCATTAGAACAGTGCAATACTAGCTTGACAGTACTTTTCATTACTGATATAGTACACTAACGTTAATCATAGGGTAAAAATTATGTTAAATTTTTTAAATTTCCTTATCGTTTTGTGTATTGTTCTTGGGATTGCACCATTTGTATTGTATTTCATGGATTCAGATGAAATGCAGAAGATGAATTGCACAAGGACAGGACAGAGTAGAGAAGAGACGATTCTTATGCCTGTTACGGTTATTGTTAACAACATGCCCATTACAAACATGGTCCCTACCCTAACGACAACGTACCAGTACTCTTGTGCTGACGGTGAGAGGTGGAGATGAAATTTAATATAGCAAAAACATCGAGTATATGTATTTTTGGTTATGCAGAAGAGTTAGGTGATATTGACATTCTTTTGTACAAAAAGGATGGTGTTATGCATTTCAAGTACCAGGATGAAGAGGCAGACAATTATCTTTTACCTAATTTAGTACAAATGCAGGAAGAGGAATTATTCCAGTACAGCTTAGTATACGACATTGATATTTGCACGATGCCAGTACTAATTAATATTCAAAAAGTGATGCTCGATGTGTTTGATAGGCTAATACAAGGCACACAAGGAAGAACCATATATGTCAATGTACAAGACAATTAATCAAGAATGGAAGACCCAAAAGTACAGGGATTTTTGTTTAAAGGGTGGTGATGAAGATTTTTCTTTGCGATTATCAGAATTTAATCTGTTATTTTATCTTGGTACAAAAGAACAAGAAGAAATGGCACAGAAATTTATCAAGCACCTTTTACAAAAAATTAATATGCAAATTTTGATGCTTAAGTTACAGAATGAGATAAATGAATATGAATCCAGAAATAGTTCAGGATCTTAAAAAAGTAATATTTCTTTTGAATACCAGAAGTGAATTGTATACAGAGTTAAAAGAGATTAATGCATTTTATCAGAATTTTGTAATCCAAGAGTTCAGTGATTTAATTACAGATGCATTATTTGAATTCTCGGAGAAATACAAAGGAACAGAGTTCAGTGTTAAGAATGTTATTCGTCCAAGTACAAGGAAAATTATATTATCACATTTTACATTTGACAATAAAGATTTATTCAGTCATAATCCAAGTACAGCTTTATATTTTATTCCTGATTCAGACAAAAATCATCCTATTCATTACGGATGGATTTTGTCATATATAGTACAAGGAAAGGAGTATCCTATTAAATGGAAAGATTAGGGCGATTAGATTATTACACAATTAATACAAATTATTTGTTGAGTAATATAAAATCCGATTACAAAATATGGATAAAGAACAGAGATAGCATGTGTTATGAATTTTATTTAGATTATGCTATCAAACGATTTTTAAGAGAAGAACATTAATGCAAAAGATTAATACGATAACATTAAATGCATTACAGGATTCATTATTAGATAGTATTAAGATGTATTACAATATACATTTGAAGGGTGGTATTGATAATTACGATTATTATTTGAGTTTAATTACATTTGAGCACCTTTCAGTACAGGACAGGATTATACATCCTACAAATCCTAGGTATCCATCGATAGGTAAATTATGAATGAGATAGATTTATTAGCACACAAGATAAGTACAATAATGCTTATCCTCAATAACAACCATCCTATATCGCAGATAGATGGAATCCTGAGTCAGAGGACAGGTGATAGTTTATATTTGTCCATAAACGCAGATATCGCAAGGAAATACATTGATATTGATGTTGAAATCGAATATGATACAACGGGGATTGTTGATGTAGGAGCATTAATCAGTTCAAATCCAGTATCAGCATCCCCATTGACCAAAGATGTTAGTACAGGATTCGAAGGATATTTGTGGTACAATACCAATGATGATTATTTTATATATCAGCATTCCAATACAAATTATGATGAAGACAAATTTCAGTTCATAGACCCTTATGATGAAGCTGAAGTATTTCAAAAATCATTAATCACAAAACCGCATGAGATGATGTATCTAATGTTATTCAGTACAATGCATTTGAATCCATTAATTAAAGGTTTAAAATTTTATATTCAATTAAATTTAGTCCATGTAGTTTATGATTTATTAATGCAAGGATATAGTTATGAAGTATAAAATGATGTATACCCCAGATATGATTTATGTTGAATTAGAAGATGATGACGATGGGTGGAATTTGATTTATTCAAGAAGTTCAGGTTGGTACATGGCACATTTAAATGATTCGATAGTTACAGATTATTTTGTAGATTTCAATACATTATCCGATGAAGAATTGTTCCAACAGCAATTAGTGATTGACACGGGTGGTTATGATGTCTTATTATTAAAAAAGATACAAAAAGCTGTTATTGATTTTAAGCCCATGATATGGCAAAGGAAATATTATGACCTCGAAGTACCATACCAGCAATGAAATTCAGTACACCTACGCTAATGCAATCCTTATGGGACAAAAGTTAGCTTGTATTGTTGCAGCCTTATATAATGCCCAGAAAGATTACAAGCGTCATATCCACAAATGTATTGGTATTATTCCATCGAAGTACAATACATATATTGCGTGCACGAGTCATTTTGATAAACGATTCAATACACCTGATACCCCAAATGCCAGTAGTGTTATTGGTCTTTTGGATTTCGCACCTGGTGCTGTTATTGGAAAGAATGATTTAGAGTACACATGGTATAATAAAAATGCCCCGTTAGTAATGGGAAAATATGATACAGAAACGAATAAAACAATAGAGTACAATACATATAAATCAGAGGAAGAATTTTTCCAAGGTTCATTGCTTGTACCAGTGCGTTTGTTGTTTTATAATGTCCTTATTAGTACAGTACACAATAGTCCATTACACAAGAATCACAAAATTAATTTCAATTTTTGTGCTTATGCGATTGATGGTGTGTATGAGTGTTTAATGGAGGTATTGAGTTATGAAGCTGAATAATACATTTGATATTAATAAGTTAAGAGAATGGTTTTATAGTATTGAAATTGAAGCCATCCCGTATCATAGATATGAACAATATAATTTAACCAGTATTGATATCAGTGAGTTGTACGCGTATTATCAAAGTGCATTAGAGATGCATAAGTTATTTTTGAGTACAGATTTTGTTCTAAATTACAATTTTGAGGAATTTAATAATTATAATTTAGTACAGAAATATGTAGTAGCAAAGTATATGTACCTTCAAGGAATTACAAGTAATTTGGAATTCAATACAGTCCTTGCTTTAGTTGAGGTAATTTTATGCAGTACATGTATGATTTAGAGTTCAGCTTAGATGCTGCATTTAAATATGTTCACAAGATAGAAACAATATACAGTACATTATGTGCAATAAAATCAGTAACAGAAGAGCTTGATGTTGGTGAAAAATATCAGGTATGGAATAATACATTTCTAAACAAAGAACGTTGCTCTACGGGGTTTAATATTTTAACATTTAATCCCAGCAATTGTTACCCAGAGAAGCATGAACGTTATCCGAATGACGACATGTGGTTTGATTACACAAAAGATGGTGATATGTCATCCCTTGTAGTTCCTGATGATTTTAATGCCGAAGATTTAACGGAAGAGTGGTGGTTTCAACAGAATTTAGTACACGATGATATTGATTTATTTTTTTATGTAGTATTTAAAATGCTTTACCACAACAATATATTAAAAGATAGTGTGTTTTTTTCATGTCTATATATTGATGATTTGTACAATGAAATCCAAATCAACATGCCCAGAACGCCTGTATCGTAAGATATGGGCTTTTTTCGTTTTGGTATTGACAAAGAAGTGCAAAGCTGTTATCATGTGTAATCATTTTAAAGGAGAACATATAGTGAGTTTCATAATCCCAAGTACATACGAAGATGCATCAAGTGCAGTGTATAAGGTTCATTATATTTTTAATTTAATTATTAGTGCATCAAAAAATAAAATGTATGCACCTCTTGTGAAATATGATAAAAATGAGGAAATTTTTGTTAGCACAGAACAAACGATTTTTCCATATTTCAAAGAAGATAGATTGTGGTTCATGCATTCAGTCGCATTACAAAGATATAATATAACAAGGTCCAATGAGCATGATTATTTGGATATACAATTAGATCAACCCGATATTGGAGAGGATGAATATTTTCAGTACAGCACAGTACACCACCATGAAGATATCTTTGCTGCTATGCTTATTGCTAAATTGAACACCGTTGATTTGGAGCAGCACAAATACAATAATAAATCATGTAAGATCATAATCCCTGCATTCATTGCTCTTTATGATTACATTGTGCATAACAAAAAAGATGATACCTATGCTTTCAATGAAGAGTATTTGGATTTTTTTAAGGAGAACATATGAGCAGTTCAACAATACAGAAAGCAATGACATTCAATGAAATTGGTGCATTTAAAGATAAGATTATTGATTGTATTGAATACGCGATTTGTAGTAATATCAAAAGTATAGAGGTATTTAACAAGTCAAATCGCTCTTACCATATGATGTACATTGCAAACAATAATGGTATCATTCCATTTGTTTCGGATAGTACAATATGGTTCGCTTGCGATGTGAAAAAATACACAATAGGTTCATATGTCTTCGGTAAACATGGTGATCTAATTATTCCTGAGCATTGTATGCAAGAAGAAGAATATTTTCAAAAGCAATGTGTACATGAACCATTAGAGATGGTTGCTTTATATATGATACCTTATATCTCTAAATGTGTTCATGAGAATAAAGCTCCGTGGAATCATGAATTTGTATCGTTGAAGTTATTGTATAATGTATTAGTAGAATATTATGATTACATGCACAATGGTACAATCAGTGATGTATGGGATTTTGAATCGCTAAGGGTGAAAACATACACAGGTGAATGATATGACCAGAATTAAAATGTATGATTTGATGCAGTACAGTAAAATTGCCATTCCAGTGCTTAATAAAGTGCTGGATGCATTCATTGCCAAATACCCTGAGAATTCAGTGTTATGTATTCCATTTAGTGTTCCAGATAAAGATGATATATTCCAAGTGAATGTCAGTACACGTGGTATTACATTGCAGCAGAAATATATGGATACGGAATATTATGGAATAAAGTTGGATTCAGTACAGGGTTCAAAATCAGCCTATGATTTTTTTGTTCCTAATAATATAGAGTCATGGGAAACAAACATTTCAAAGAAAGATGAAAATGATGTTCCTATTAGTGGTGTGTTCAACAATAAAGTTTTTTATTATTACGAAACCGACAAATTCCCTGAAGAGTTATATTACAATTCAGAAATGAATGAAGATGTAGATGCATTCATGTTTCAATTATCTTTAGTACATGATATCATTGATGTTCAAGAGTTAAGAGCAGAAATCAATTTAGCTAAAGAGTTATCGGACATGCTGCCACCGTTTAGTATGCTTTTTTGTGAAGGAGGTTATTTTTCAAAAGAAGTGTTTGAACATTTCGTAGATGTTGTAAAAGGGTTGGATATATAGTATGCTTACAGTTGATGTTAAACAAAAATACCGTAAGTTTGATTGGTTCACCGACAGTTTCCAGCTTGAATTATTACATATGAATATCAGTGAAACATTATGTGCAGAAACACAAGATGAATTTGATGATAGAGTGATGAACATAGTAATGCTTTCTTGCTTTAAACATTTTGGTTATTTTTTCGGACAGAATTGAGGTAAAAAATGCATCAACACAAGCATCATTCATATGATTTTGCAATTAACATTATGAAGTTTATTCGAGCGTTGGAGGATGGGAAGCTTAGTCATAAGTACAGAAAAGAGGGTAACAATTGGTTCAGAAATGATGATGATGAGTTCAGAAGTCATAAGATTGTTTACAGCAATAATTACAGTGCCAATTACCTACAAGATGTAGTGATGTGTTTTGAATACGTGTTGCAGTTCAGGGGTTCAATCCAGGATGAGTTGATGGAGCACATGTACATCAGATACCTTCCAATGCTCAAAGATGAAAATGTATTATTAAATTCAATATACCAACGAGTTCGTGAAATTGAGTGCAGGGATATATTAGATACAGAAGAATCGTATTTCCAGCAATCCCTGATTTATGCACCTGATTTATTACAGGTACATAATTTGTTTAATACATTACGTCAAAACATCAGTACAGACATATTTTTGTCATTATCGGATTATGATACATTTGTCAAAGATTTAGAGGAAATAGGTTTATGAGTCAATTTTCGGTTTATATAGTAAACGTCAGTAAAGATGGTAGTTTAATTGAATTTGATGTAGTTGATAACAATGATAATTCATATGGTATTAAGGTACAGGACAATGATGTACAGTTCAGTACAAGGACAAATTTTGAGAATCCAGTCCAAGTTCCGAATTTCATAGAAGATGAAGCTGCACGATTCCAATACGAAACGGCATATGACAATGTACATATGCATATTATTATGCAACAGAGTTTAGTTCAATTAGTTCCTTTGTTCAGACAAAATATATATGTACATGAAGTGTCGATTAATGGCATTCAAAGTTCCGTTTTGTTCGGTACAAATATGTAAGGAAAGTACAATGAGTTCAATGAGTTTATTAGATACATTAGAAAAAGACAGAAGTGCCATTAAGAGATTAAAAAATCTTGTCCAGAGCATTGCGAACAACGCTGAGAAGTTCAGTGACAATCTTAGTATAGGTGATATAACCAGTACAGGAATAAAATCCCTGAAGTCAGATTTATTAATTCATAAGGAAGATAAATTATTATTTGTATTGAGTTCAGATTTAATGGTTGCAAGTAATGGTTTCAATTCGATATCAACACAAGATGGTAGTACAGGATTATATCTATCACAGGGTGTCCAGACGAACGAACACAAGTGTTTTAGTTCAGGAGTACAGAATCCCTTTAAGTTCAGTACAGAACAAGCTACAGAGCTTTTAGATGCATCAGAAGAGATGTTATTTCAGTACAAAACGGTTCATACAGATTTTGAATTACGATGCATGTACGCTGTTAAGCATTATGTTCAGGAGTTCGAGGATTTAAGTTATCTTTTAGTTCGAACGAATACAAAGAACATTGGTGCATTAGAAGATTACATTTCAAAAGTTGTTAAAGGGTGCTAAAGGGTGCTGATGAAAGAATTATTTGAAGAACAGTTCGATACATATGTGGATAATATTCTTTATTCTAGTCGTGCTAGTCAACGAGGAAATCGTGCTTACAACATAGATTACCTATTAACGGTGCTGAGTTCACAGTACACCTACGCTGTGCAGAGGACATATTATGGATAATTTTAGAGATGTTGCAAAGGAGAAGATGGAGTGCAGTTTAGATTACGGTTTAAATGATTTTCTTACATGCACAATGTACAGGAATGATGATTATGAACAATCCGTAATTTCGTTGCATCGATATTTCGAAATAATTTACGCAAGATATCTTAGAAGGTTAGAGGGAATAGGGGATTGGAATTATGATTACGTTTGAAGAACCAGAAACAATGAGTCCATATACGATGAAAGGTTTTGAATTCATGATGGATTCGATTTTGAAGAGTTCGTGTTTAGTACACAATCCTGTGCGTGCAACAGTGAGGGAATATCAGGACAATGCATTACAGCGTGTAATGAATATGTACAGGAATACGAGTCGCAAGCTTTGTGCGTTGAAAAGGATTGAAGAAATCAAGGTTTCTAGGCTGAATAAATAGAGACGTTTCATTTTGACAGGCCGCAGGGGGGTCAAAAAAATTTCCGCTGAAAAACATGCTAAGGTATATGTTTAATATAAAGTTTTATATTGTGTTTTTCAGAGTACAGTTCATGTTTCCTGAAACAAAAAAAATACCCCGCCACCGAACGTGCTCCTTATATTGGAGTTTACCTTATTAATTATAGTAGAGATTAAGATGGAAATAAAATATAATGAATTTTGTGCAAGGACATGGATGTACACTGGTGAGTTAGTTACGCACTCTAACTTATACAAGGGTGATTTAAACTACGCTAGGGACAAGATTTTAAAGTACTGGAATGCTGACTTTTATTTGATGGATTTTAGTACTGGGTTTAGGGGTAAAGCAACCGAGATGTTGGACTATACAGTACTTGATGATGCTGCACTGTTTCAGGAGGCATTAGTATTTGATAAGAAGTACATCTGTACATTAGAAGAGATGATTGAATTACAGCGTAGAATTAAATGTATTCACAGGGAATGTATAGATATCTGGTGCAGTACTGGTGAAGATGATTTTTGTAATCATTTCAATCTAGGGGAAGTGTGATGGAATTTGATTTTTTAATATCAGTACATACTTTCAAGCACAGTTATCAGTACTTTTGTAATTTAAACAAAGGTGATTTAATGCACAGTGCAAATGAGTATATTCATTACACTCAGGGTAAATTTACATTCATTGATTACAGTTCATTACAGTATCCACACCAAGATATGCCTGACTATACATTAATGGATACCGCAGAACTATTCCAAGAATCATTAGTATTTGATAAGAAGTACTTGTGTACATTTGAAGAAGTTATTGCAATACAAAATGAAATGAAAGAGTATGCTGCTTTGAATAAACCCAATGCAAGTATTAATCAAGAATACAAATTCAATTTAGGAATTCAAGAATGACATATGATTATTCTATGTACTATTATAAGTTACCTAAAGGATGGGACTTGTGCTGTAATCTTATTAAGGGCGACTCGGAACATGAGTTGAGTTTATATATGCATTACAAAGATTCTTGTTTTAAATTTATTCATGTATTACATGATGGCTATGACTATGAATCTGAGAGTCTTATAGATTATACAGTACTGGACGATGGTGAACTATTTCAGGCTGCATTAGTGTTTGATAAGAATAAGTACTCCTGTACATTTGAAGAAATGGTTTCTTTGCAAAATGAAATGAAGAGATTTGAAAAAGAAAACGTATTTAATCCATCCCCATCAAGAACGAATAATTATTATTTCAATATATGAGATTATAAAATGACATTACAGAGTTCATTGGAAAAAGCAAAGAAGATTCATGAGTACATGAATATGGCAAAAGAAGGTTCAGTTTACGGTGTTTTCAAAGACACAAGTACTCAATATTATGTGCCAGATAACCTCCTTTATAATGACTGCTCAGATACAGAAACGTGCGTACTGGATACAGAAACGTGCATACTAGATACCGACCCTAATGATTATGAATGTTTCATTGATATGCATAATGAGTACATGGTCTATATTAATGATGCAGATATTACCATATACAGTACTGACTGCGATTCCGATGACATTATAATTCCGAGTGAAGTACTAGAAGGTCAGTGGGATAGTGAAGAGTATTACTTCCAACAAAGTACTGTATACGATGATGAAGTACTTGAAGTATTAGTTATTATGTGGTACTTTAAAAGTATTGGTTCTGGGAACTTCTATTTCGATTACAGATACGTAACGAAAACTGTAGATAACGGTATTAACAGGGGTTGAAATGAGTTTAGAAAGAGCATTAGAGATTGCGAAGTTAATTGATTTATGCAGCAAAGAAATTGTATCAAATTGTCTCAATGGATATCTATTCAAGGAAGGTAAATCATATTGTCGAATGATATACGATGACAGTAGTGAATATATCCATATGTATGAAGAAAACTTAGATGATTCTGACATAGTACTCACAGGATGTGATGTTAATTTGGAAGATAATTACATGTACTTCTGCCGTGATGCTGATATTTTAATCCAAGATTCATTAATTCAAACAGGTGCACCAGAGGTATATCTTCCGTATTCAGTACTGGATAATAACTGGGGTAGTGAAGATTACTATTTCCAGCAGAGTACTATATATAATGAAGATATACTTGACAAACTTGTTATTTCGTGGTACTTTCATAACACGGATTATAGTAGCTTCTACATAGACTTGGATCTACTAAGAGTACTTAAAGAGGATATATGAGTTTAGAAAAAGCACTAGAACTAGCCAACAAAATACATCAGTACCATGATAAAATAAAAAGTGGGTTCTATGCTGATAAAGTACATGCATATGGGAATGAATATTACCTCACTGGAGTAAAGAGATACTCTAATGATATTTTACTTATGGGTCATGATAAAGACAATAATATACAGTACTCTTCATGTAGTCAATATACTAGTTTTATGGTATATATTCCTGGTACTAAGATTACTTTTGACACATCAAATACACCTGTTGACTTCGGAGTACTTGATGGCCCGTGGGGTACTGAAGAGTATTACTTCCAACAGAGTCTCATTTTTAACCAAGAAATGCTTGATTCCTTGGTTGTGTTGTGGTACTTTAAGGAATTGAATTTTGAACCATTCTTTCTTGACTGGGGATCATGTGAGTATTTAATTTCAGGGGAATAATAATGTCATTACAAAGTGCATTGAAAGAAGCAAAGAAAATTCATGAGTACATGATTATGGTACAGGAAGGTTCAGTACCAGGTGTATACAAAACATCAGATACGGAATTCTTCGTTAAGGATAGAGATGATTATGACGATTCAGAGGTATGTGCAGAAACATTAGTACTGCACACTGATACTGGTGACAGTGATAACTGTGAATATCATATGTACAATCAGTACATTAGTTATTGCCGTAATGAAGATATTACCATCTACAACACAGATAGTGATGCTGATGACACTATCATTCCTTATTCAGTACTAGAAGGTCCGTGGGATAGTGAAGAGTATTACTTCCAGAATAGTACGTTGTACAATGAAGAAGAACTGGATGTTATTGTGATTATGTGGTATTTCAAAAGTATTGACTCCAGTAGTTTCTATTTTGATTATGAATATGTAGAGAATACTGTAGGAGAAGGTAATGTCATTACAAAGTGCTCTTGAAAAAGCAAAAGAACTACATGGATACTTTGACGATATAAAGGCAGGAAAGTTCAAAGAAGTGTACAAAGCCGAGAACGGCAACTACTACAAAGATGAAATGTATAATAACTCCGTTGGTGTAAGGGTTATTCTTGGGTTGAATTCCAATAGTCCTATATCGTTTTCTGAATACAATAGAGATGCAGAATTTATTAGTTATGTTGAAAATGGTAGCATTCGTTTTATTAATCGCAAAAAACCATTAATTTTGAATTATGAAGTACTGGATGGTCCGTGGGATAGTGAAGAGTATTACTTCCAAAACAGTACTGTTTACGATGATGAAGTACTTGAAGCATTAGTTATTATGTGGTATTTAAAGAGTGTTAACTGTCCTCGATTTTATTTGGATTTCGAAGAACTTCGTAAAGATCCAGAAGGTATAGAATGAAAAACTTATTCAGTGTTCAGTACGTCCCTGGTGAAATTAGTTTATTGTATCTGTTTGATCATGATAATTCATTATTACTAGTAGTAAAGAAATGCCAAGCTAGTTCGTTTGTTGAATACATTCACGATAGTGAATATATACCTGATTTTTTAGAGTGTGATTATTACGATGAACATGAATCATTTATTTTCCAGGAATCGCTCGTATGGGATAAATCGATCAACTTCTTTACGTTAATTGAATTACAAAAGCAGGTGAAGTATCATTGGGATTACTTAATCACACAGGATTACATTGAGATAGAAATATAATGACTAAAAATGAATTTGATTCACTTTGTACGGTTTATAATTCATTGACAGAAATACCTGACTTTATTAATTACATTTCAGCTTTAAATCAAATTATGCATAGTTTTGAACAATCGTTTGAAGAGAAATATGCTGGTAGAAAAGTTCTATGTCATATGTCAATGTACTTAGGAGATGGTGAGCCTTACACTACAAGTACTACATGTGAAATAAAAAAATATAATATATTATTGGGGACAATAGAATTCACAGTATTCAATGGTGGTAGTTATATGTACTTTAGAGATGGAGTGGTTGAATTATTATGAGTTACGAAAGTGCAATCAAGAAAGCAAATGATATTCTAAAAGTTGTTAAGTTCTTCAAAGAAAATCCTGAATACTTAGCTGATGAAAACCATGATCACGATGAGAGATTGAGACGAAAAATTGTCGCTTTATTTGACACTAATGCGGATAATTATAGTCTAATTGAGTTAGCATACGATTATATTTCATTGAACCGAAACGGACATTTAGTTAATATAGAAAGACATGCGACTGAAGAATCTTTTAAAATTTCAGACATTTTATCCCTGAGTACTGAAGAAGGGTACTTCCAGGGTAGTACTGTTTATGAACAAGGAACGCTTGACAATCTATGCACATTCAGTGTAATATATCAGAAATCAGTACTGGATGTATTTTATCTTGACACTGCTGAACTGGATACACTAACCAATTTTGTTACTACTGAAGAGGCCACATTCGAGTGATGAAAGTTAACATCAATGACTTTGATGCATTACAAGATTTATCAAAAAAGATTCGTATCATCGTACCAGTACTCAAAAAATGCAGTACTGGTTTAATTGATCCTAGTACTGTTGTTAATGAGAAGTACAATTTTCATCGTGTATTACAGGGTACAGGTGCATTTCAGAAGTGTGATGTACGTGAGAAACACGTAATTGATACATCATTGTTTTCTATTGGTGCACCTGTGTCGAATAATTCTATTTTCCTGGATAACGCAGGAAATATTCAACAATTAACATTTAAGAAAAGGAAAAAGAACAATAACATTGGTGTGTACGCGATGAAGTGGGGGCAACCTGATTTGAAGCGTGAAATTCACATCCCTAAGTACAATTACAATGCATTCGACGAACAGTGTTTTCAACTATCGTGTACTGACCCTGACTATGCAATCATTCAGTTCTATATGGAATTGCAGATAGCATTTAACAGTAATTTGTATATTAACTTATTGGCAATGAACATCGATGAAGTATTCAAAAACATTTAATCGAATTGAATACATGAGAACTGTGAGTGCAGTGTGGGACATATGGTTCACTACTAAACCAAAAATGGATTACCATGACTTTAAGCTCTTGTTCTTCGTTGGCTCTAACAAACAGGATGTTGCAATGAAGGGTTATATTCAGCACTTACAGGAACTAATACAGAAGAGGGTTAATGAAAATAATAGACCAAGATGATATTGCTAAACTATTCAATATATATTCTACTAGAATGATGCAAACAGACTCATATAGTACTGAATTCAAAGAGTTGAAAGTACTGATGTACTTGGGAACCCAATATCAGGAACAAGTTATTTTGGAATATATTAATTCGTTGAAGAAGGATATCCGTTATGTACGATGATTTAGATCTTGCGTTTGAACGTATGGTAATTTTAATGCAATGTGCAGAAATGCATGAAACAATCCGTCGCACCAAAGGGATTGAATATACAAGTAAACTATTCTCATACGAAAGTCGTCGAGGGATGGATCATTTTTACTGCACTGATTGTTCAAAGTTTTCAGTACTGAAATATTATCATCCTACTGTTTCCAATAATAGTTTAATATCCACATATGACGGTGATCTGTTTAGTGTAATGTATGACACATTACATCCATCAATTTCAATCTATAAAGATTGCGATAGTAGTTTATCGTATATAATTGAAGATTACTTATCTCCTAATACTGAAGAGAATATTTTTCAGAACAGTGTGTTGCATGATGAATTAAGTATAAAATGCATCTATATGTTCAATAAGTTAAAACAGTACGCCGATAATAATTACTTAATTGATAAGTTAGCAGTATTGTCTGTTTCCGTTTTTAATACAAATGACATTGATATGAAATACTATAATGAGATTTGTAAAGTACATCATATGTATAAGGAACTATTATGTCAATAAATGCAAATAAATGTTGTAGTGCAGATGTGCATTTGTTTTTTAAGAAATTAGCAAATGATATTATATATATGCAGGAAATGATTTATCACAAACGAGCGGATTTAGAAAAAGCATTAGTACAGTTCTCATTTATGCTTGATGGTGATATATTTCTAGAGAGTGATGCATTGCGAATAGTATTAGACAAAAATGCTAAAAGATTTTTATTTCATATAGATAATAAATTATGTTCCTCCGTATGTCGTACTTTTTATAATCGTGATTCGGACTTATATCAATTCCTTTATTCCAAAGGTGCAGTAGAAGCATCATATGGTGATGGTTATGCCCTAGGAAAGAGTATTCCATTTATGAAATCATTTAAAATAGAACACATCAGTACTGATGAAGATGCAATGTTCACAAATGATATAACTATGGGACGTGAAGATGCAATGCGATATATTACAAATTCTATGCATACATTCTTTCAACGAACAGAATTTGATAATGTATATATATCAAATGTAAATATTTTCAATGACCTGTGTCAGTACTTGAGAAGTGTTTGTGACTTCGATGAAAGTTATTGTAAGCTATACACTGAGGTATAAAACAAATGAACACATTAAGTATTACATACTATACAACTAAAAAATTAGTTACTTGTTTAATATCTTTGAAGACAAACCATGATGATATGTTTGATATGGCTGCATATGAATTAGAATTATCAGAAGATGGCTTCAAGAGCTATGAAGTATATAGCTATGTCCGTGAAGATGTAATTGACACTACACTAATGCAAGAGGATGAGTTATTCCAAGAAAGTTTAGTATGGGATAATAAGTACGATTGTAACTTTGATTTCTTATGTTTAATCCAGAAAGAAATGAAAAGAATCTTTGATAATTATCCAATCAAACGTTTCAGTACTGCACCTGAGCAATATAAAAGGATTATATTCACCTATGAAGATTGAATTTGAAGTTATTACATATAGTATAGGTGATGGTATCCGTTGCTATGTACAAGCAAGGCATATGGTTCCTGATGATAAACTGTCACCCAAAAGCTTCTGTATCACACAAGATCTCTTAGATATCAACGGAGAGTACAAGTACATATATTATCTTACTAAGGGTTATTGTAGCACACGTGGTTTTAATATTGTAGCTGTTTCTAGGGATGAAATTGATGATTTAACTGAGTACGGGGAAGAAGAGATGTTCCAGTACAGTACTGTTTTTAATGAACTGGATGTGTTTCTGTTACGAAAAATACAACACATTATGCAAGAATGTTTGCATCATAAGAGAGGTATTGTATGCGACGTGAATCTGAATTAGTTAAAGTAATGTACGCTACTCATATTAAACTACTACTTGTTAAATTTGATTATAATAAAAAACATAATGATTTCTATACTTTAATTCGTGATGAAAATACATTCTCCTTGCGATGCAACAATATACCCTTGAAGATAAATGATTTTACTTCACTTGACGAGGGGGAATTATTTCAAGAATCATTAGTTTTTAATAGTAATATAAAAATTGATATAGAAGTTATTAAAAAATACCAGATTCTATTGAACAAAATTATGAATTGTTATCCATGTGAAATAGGTGGTCATATGCAGTTCAAATCAAAAATGTATGAATTATGAGGTTTATATGTTAGATAAAAAAATGAACTCTGGAACCCAATATAATCATCTTAAGTTGGATACATTCGAATCAGCTATCAGTACAGCACAAGATATAATTGATATTATCAAGTTCATTAAAGAAGATAAGTTCAAATGTTTGAAAATACTAAATCGTTCAATGTACCGTGATAAAAATATTCATGTATCAGTACGTAGACCGAAAGATCAAGAAAGTGGGAGAGATTTCTATAACAACAGTGAGCAGTTCGAATGTGAATATGATCCAGAATTTAGAGGTGGTTTCATGTGTTACAGTATGAAGGATACCTCACACATTGAGATACGTTCATCGAAAGGTGGCATACGTACATTAGAGTTTATTGATATAGTTTTAAATCAGGAATACTACTTTCAACTATCATTATTGTTTCCTGCATACGATTTAGGAGTTCTATTCATGTATAAGTACTTTCATGAGCACTGGAATGAAGACTTCTATCTGGACTTAGAAGATTACCAATTAGTTTGGGAAGAAATGGTAGAACTTCGCAACCACTCTTGACACCCACCGATTTTTTGTGATATAATCCCTTTATATTAATTGTAAAGGGTTATAACACAATGTCCAAAGACCTATCATTTAGCAATGCACAAAAAATAGCAAAAGACATTATCAGGGTTTATAAATTCCTTGCGAATGTTACTGAAGATTTTTCCGTGGGCAAACATACAGTCAAAAAACGAAATGGATACCTTTCCTTTATGGATGGGTTACTCTATAGTTCAGATGAATCAACTTGTAGTATTAGAGTGCTTGATGAAGTACCAAGTGGTGATTTTATTTCATACCATTTCCCAAGTTCAGATAATTTCAAATACTACAATCATCTTCTTATAAATGAAGCATTTGATACGATTGTAATTAACACTGAAGAAGAGTTCTTTCAGTACAGTACTGTGTATCCAGAGAGGATTGTTTTCAGTTCAGTGATTTTAACAGCCCTTAAAAATGAACTAAATTCCGATAGTGATCATTTCTACTTGGACCTGAACAATGTCGATTGTATTATTGAGTACCTGGAGAAAAATGGTTTATGATTACTACAGAATATGATTACGATGGTGTTTTAGAATTTACAGAAAATATCTATCGCATTGCAAAGGAGTTCAGAAGTCCTAAACCTTTTGGTGGTATGTTTCAATACGATGAGTTCAGTTCATCTAAAGGAAGACTAGCATTTACTAATGGTAGAGGTAATCAAATCTACGCGGAGTACTTTGATGATAATGACTTTCATTACAAAGCAGAATACATTTCATATTGCCCTGGGTCTGATTTGAAGATTAATATTGATACATTTAGAGAAGCAGTATTTGTTCCGTATAATGATTTAGTATTCATGTCAGAGGAAATGTACTTTCAGGGTTCTTGTATTCATGATGTAAAAGTACTTAATGCTATGTTATTTTATGGTGCACTACTTCATCATTACAAATACAAACAACGATTCTTTTTAGATTTAGCAGTATACTATAAATGCGTGGATTATTTGAATGCAAAATACGACAACAATTCAGTACATGACTGATGGTACTGAATACTTTGTTTCAAGATATGTAATCAACCACAACCATTATGTAACCTATATTCCAGAATACAATCAATTTTATATCCAGATTTATCAATATAATGGAAAGATAAATGATATATATTCAGAAATAAAAATCCCTGATTATAGTACTTTATCAGAAGAGGAATTATTTCAGGAGAGCACTATAAGTACTGAAGATGTGTACGAAATAATGGAATACCAGAAGGTACTTAAACATTTTCATGAAGCAAATGATATACAAATCGATATTGTTAAACCGTGGTGTTACAATACATATGAGGTAAATTATGTTAGAAATGATTAAAATTATGCAACGTTGTGTTGTTGACCAACACGGGATATATGGATATCGTTTAAGTGCTCCTATTGACAAAAATAAAACAACCTATGTAAGCTATAATGCTGTACAAGGATTTGATATATTCATTAGTACTAATTATCAAATCAAACAAGCTAAAGATGTGTCTATAATGACCCCTGATGAGTTATTTCAGTACAGCTTAGTCTTTCCTACATGTATCGATTTACAACGTCTAGGAGCGATACAGAAGGTTTTACGCGAACATAAAGTACAACCCAATAAAGTCACACACATTCCAGAAACAATCTTCAAAACCATAGAAGTAGAAACTCCTGATTATATGTTAAGTGATGATGAGTACTACGAGAAACACTTCCCTGGTAAAGTTTGGAGAGACTAATGAACCGAAAGTACAGAGAAACTATGAAGTTCGCTAGGGAGTGTTTAGAAGTGTTTGAGTTCATCAATGCTCATAAAGATTTACTCCATAGATACATTGCAATCAGTGAGACAGATGACCATAGGTACATATGTTCTCGAATTCAAGATAAGATATATAAGATTGTGTTCTCGGAAACATACACAGATACATCTAATTCACTATATGATTTTGCACGTACTGATTACGTTTCATACAAATCTTGGTCTGATAGTATTAAAATTGTGCACAAGCAAAATACATTTTATTCTTTTCTTACGGACATTTCCGAAGAAAGTTACTTTCAAAACAGTTTAATTTATACAGAAAAAGAACTCAAAATGTTATATATTATGTCGTACTTTAAAAAGTACTGCAAATTTAATACATTATCTTTTGAGATTTCTGCAATGAAAGTATTCATTAAAAATGTAAAAGAATTAAAGAGGGCTTTTAATGTACATAGAAAATGAGAATGTAAAATGCATTACTGACATTTGTATAAAATTAATGAAAATTTTCATTAATCCAAAATACAAAAAACGTTCATTACATCATAATATTGATGAGCATTGTACCATTAATATACTAGGTAGTATTCTTGATGTAAAATATGATGGTAAAATGTTATTCGGTATAAGAGAAGAGAAAATAGATGATGCATTCTTTTCCTGTAAAGATAAATTTGAACCTTCTGATTATAAAGTAATTATTCGTGATGATAGCATCTACATTAGTAGTGATTATTCAAATTACTTCGATAAAATATACACTGAAAACGTTGACTACCATTATGAAATGATAGATTTACCAGTAACAGACATTGATATGGAGAGAATCAAATTTTCATTATCAGATAATGAGTACTTAGGTATACAAACATATTATTCACTACAAGGAAAGATTCCACCTGCTATGTATATAAGGATTGAGATTGGTAATGTATTCAATGATAAGGTTATATCAATTGCTGATAAAATATTGAGGGTTGAATTATGAATATCAATGATTACCAATTTCATAGGCTTGAATTTCGTCATTGTGTTGCATTTGCAAAAACATTGATGTGCATCATTGACACTCTTTCATCCAAACAATTTCGTAAGGATAATGATTTATTTCTGAAAAAAGGTCGTGTAACATCAACCGATATCGGTATTGAACTATTTGTTGATATCAGTGTTGATACCGGAGACAGTACAAGGGTTGGTTGTATAGGTCATATTGGTACACATTGCTTCACATGGAATCCAAATACAAGTCAAGTGCGAATTGATTATAGAAATTCACGTTGGGTTGATCTTAGTACTGAATCAGATTTAGAATCAGCTATGTTCCAGCTAAGTTTAATTCACAATCCTAATGAACTTCTTTACATTATTACTTTCAGTTATCTGTTACAAAACTACGATAATCCATCAGGGTTTTTCATGGAATCGGATATAGAAGAAATTATGGCAGTGTTTCCTAGTTTAAAGGATATTCTGGAAGAAAAAGATTTCTATGAAGACTTCAGAGATTTATACGACATGCACTTGGAGTTATTTAAGAATGGATAAAGATGATATTCTAATTAGACTAATTAATAGTTTAATAAAGTTCTCAAATAATGATGTCGATACATACAAAGTAGGGGATATTGAATTTAAATCATTTGGTATGTACGGTGAGGATAAAACATATTATGCGTCAATGAAATTTCAAGATTTTCACGAGATGTTAATATCGTTATCATATGAAGATGTTGATCCAAGATGGAGTTCCAGTATTTCACTATCGAGAATGGTAATTCGTAGTAAGCATCGTTATATTTCGTCAAAGAATACTCCTAACTTGATTAATATTGTGTTGAATGAAAATACAAATCCCCTATCTAAACATGATATCGTACCGTTAACCGATGAAGTTCTTTTTCAATTGAGTACCATTTGTGATGAAGATGTGATATCATGTATGAAAATTTATGAGAAGGTTGGGAGTGATATTCCCATGAACTATTACCTAACTATAGATGGAACGTACCTTCGAGATGAGGTTCTAGCGTACATTGACAGTGTTTTACCCAAATAAAGACCCGTATGGGTCTTTTTGTGTTTATGGCTTTACAAGAGCATTCAGGTGTGTTATACTTGATTTTAAATAGAGTTGGAGGAATCTATGAGTACTGAATTAATTAAAGAAGTCACATTACTTCTGAAGCATTGTTTTAAGTTCATTCCTGATACTGGTTCCCGCCAGTACATTAAAGTCAATGAGAAATATAACATCAATATCCTTGCATCCGAAACTGCAAGCAGTTATGCTAACATTGAGTTGGATTCTGAAGAAAAATATACAGTATTACAAATCATATCAGATGTACAACGTAAACAAGATTATCGTTCTTCATTTTACAACGATCATCTGTGTGTTTGCTCAAACTTCAGTGAGAATAAAATTGTGTATAAGAATTTATACACACATGAAGTGATTGATACATATAATTATAAAATTTCATCTGATGAATACAATGTTCTAATGTTCAACGCAAACCTTTTGTATGATGCCAGTACTGTACGCTGTTTAGAGTTAGCATATAAAATTCCAAAGATCATGGAAAGAAAAGATTTGATTCACTTTAAAACAATTTTAAAATACAGTACAAAAGAATTAGAGGATTTAGTACAGGCTCTTAAGAATTTCATTAATGAACATGTACCTGTTAAATTCGAGGATGCACAATGAACCATATCAGAACTAAAATTTTGAGACTCATGCATGACATTGCAGAACTTTCAGAGATTCATGACATTACGGAAATTGTTGAATTTGATAATTATCGACTGAAAATTGAAAACAAATCCAAACATCGTTTTGGTTCAGTTCAGTTGGATGTATATAAAACTTATGAATTTTCTAAAAAAATTAAAAGTTCATGGGATACGATTACTATGTACATTCGCACATCCAGAAATCGTGAACGTATTGGTTCTATTTCTTATAATATGGTATTTGCGAATGCATTACATGAAAAAATGAATAAAATTGTAGAATCTAATTTCAGTGAAGATGATGGTTTTATTGGGTTGGATGTTCCACCAGAATTAGACCAAAGTGAAGATATTCGAGATGCATTCATTTTCCAGAAATCATTGTTGGACAATTACAAAGAATTCGAGTACTTAATGCTTTGTTACGATACTGCAAAAGTTCTTGATTGTGGTGAACTAGTTATGTACAATGATTTTATCAATTGCAAGACTGATGTTCTGAATACACTACTTCAAAATATAGAATCGGTTAAGGAAAAATATGAACGCTTATAGTTATATGACAGAACGCCATCAGTTATTATATGATATCAGTAAAAAAATGCTATCAATTGTTGGTAGTGCGAAAGAAATTGAAAAACAATATCTCATCCGTGATGTAGCAATTTCATCTAAATGTTGGTCAAATGAATATTACGACCACGGTATTCTTACTATTTCTGGGGCCAGAAATATTTGTATTGTAAAAAATAAAAGTAAAAGTAATGAAGAGTGTGAGATTAGAACCGATATACAAATTAAGGATGATGGAAGTTTTTCACATCACCCATTCCATATTAGTACTGTTGGTGTTTTATATAATATTAAAGTTCTATTCGGTGATGAAGAGTATGTGTTAAAAGCTATCAATCCAGATTCAAGTACAGTTGAAGAAGAACTGTTCCAGATGAGCACTGTTATACCTGAAGAGGTTCTTAGTACTGTTATTTTTTGTAGTTTAATTTATCATGAATACAAAAAGAACCAGTTCGATTTCCACATGTTAGGAACGTACATCTTCAATAATTTGAATGTAGATCGTTTAAAAGCATTAAATTCAGCAATGGATAAGGTGCTATAATGACAAGAGATGATTGTTTGTACATATGGGATATAATTGAAACTACACTTTCAAATCCAGAAAATTATAAAACACAAAAAAGACAACGACACAAAACATGGATAGATTTGTTCGTTGAGGACATACACGCAGTGACTATTTGGGATTCACCGAGGACATCAGCATCTACTCTGTTGGACAATGAATGCATTGATTGCATTAATTCCACTTTTCATCTCCACGGTACTACAATTTTTGGTACATTTCTGGATATTGAAAGTAAAGATGATATTGATTCACTTGCGTTACAATACCAAGTACTGTATAATACTAAATTAATTTACGATTTAGTACTAGCTTCTTATGTGTATAAATTAATGATGAAATATAATCATATTTCTGTTTCAGTTTATACTAAGGATATTCTTTCATTAAGAGACAAAACATGAGTTTATTAAATGCACGCGAATTGGTTGAGATGTATGAGATTTTGTCTTCATATAAAAATTCTCATGGAGATGTGATTCTCGACAAAAAGTTCCATGTCAGTGTTGAAAATATATCAAATATAGATATGATTTCTTTGGTGGAAAGTAATAAGTCAGGTCTTGAACGCGATATCATGCGTTTGATTTATATTCCCAAACCATCATATACTAATGATAGTTCAATTAGTAATGAGACATTCATGTATAGTCCCGGTACGGATTCTACTATAGTATCGCTGTCCAATAAATCAATGGATACTTTCCAATTCATCTATACCAGTACTGATAACATTGAAGAAATTGAATTTCAAAACAATACATTAAGTCCATGTAGTAGTGTTATAACCTTTATGTCATATCTATGGTCAACTAAAACAAGTGCTGTTGTATATAGTTCAAATTATACACAAGATAGTATTGTTGAATCATATAAAGTTCTAAAGGAATACTATGAAAATAACAAATGATTTTATTAAAAGTGTAGTACACCCTATGCTTAGTATTATGAAAAAAATACAGAATCTACCGGAAGATAACGATTACAAGTTTAATCGTTTTGATTCAGATGTGTTTTGTATTGAAATTGAAATTAATAACAATCGCAATTTACATTTAAAATTCAAAGAATCGTCAAGTCCGTACTACAACTTTGATATGAATTTTAAAATAGATACTGACATTGAAGAAAACGTAATATCAAATCATACTAGCAAAAATGGTTTTATGCATAGAACTACTATGTACAATAATAAAAATAGTATTATATCTAAATGGAATCATCAATTCACTAAAATTTGTGAAATTGAATATAGTGATTTTGGTGAAGAGCATTACTTTCAGTTAAGTACAATTCATGAACTTCCACCGTATGATTATGTTAAAACATGGTTTGATATTCATAATATAATTGATGATGCAATCAAACTTCCATTTGGTGTGTCAATATCATATACTGCTCCTAAAACATTTGTTTTTACTGAAGATATGATTATGAAAAAGATATGGGCAATTATCCCACTTATGATGGATTAAATTCGTACCAGGGGTTGACTCTGGTATTTTTGTATGATACATTGTCCTAAAGGAGAATTTTATGAACTACAATCATGATCTTTTTACATTATGTGCATCCAAATGTGTTGATGGATGGACAGATAAAATCAATACCATAATTCATCGATATCTGGTCTTTAGTTCTCGTGCACGAAGTGAGGGGGCTATGGATTTCAAATATACACTATCTATTGATGGTGTAACTATCCATGCAGACGAAGAACGTCTGAGCATTAATTTGTATGATTCCTGTGTATTTGCTATTCACCAAAAGATGGGGAAAGGATGGGGTTGTAATAACATTAACTCAAAAGCTATCTTTTGGGTTGGTCACCACCAGACAGTACTTGATCCTTCAATCAAATCTAATCTTTTATCCGATAATATGGTTTATGATTTATTGTACTCCGAAGAACAACATTTTCAGTTAAGTACATTACATGATCTGGCACAGTACGAGGATTGTTACAAAACTTTAGAACTATGCCATTCCCTTGAACTTAAAGATAAATTGATACAAGTTTACCCTTCATTCTTTCATGAAGAAGTACAAAGTACACTAGATCATATTTTATATGGATACGATAAATGAGAAAAAGTTATCAAGAAGCTATTGACTTAATTCGTGAAGTTATCAAGGTGGCTCCTGCTGCTATTGAGTTCAAGAAGTCCATATACAAGAAGTATGGTCCAATGTCGAGTATGTGCTTTCAAAAGAAACGTAGTGCATATACTACACAGTACTGGAATGATTCTATCATCCTGAGCAATGAGACTCAGCGTATTTTATCTCTAGAATCTGAACCTACTGATTACGGGGAAGGGAACATTTGTGCACCTGATTATGATGAAATTAACTTCAACTGCGGTGATTTTGAAACAACATTATTACTTCATGAGGGTTATCCAGAAGGTGATGTATTAGCTGAGTACAATCCAAAAACTAAAATTCTCAAAAGAGGAATCCAGTTCACTATTAATAACAAAGATGATGTTCAAGCAGCACTGATGCAACTGAGTACAAGTGAACCTATCACTATTAGTGTAGAAGAGTTATGGGGAATTATTTCAGTACTCAATGAGTGCTATAAAGTAAAATCATTGCGTAAACACAGCATTATATTACATACCAATATGGCAAATATAAAATGTAAGCACATTCAAGAAATGGTGGTTCCAGATGGACTTTAAAGAAATTGAAAGTAAATTAAAGTACTTCAAAGATATCAAACTTCTTTGGGAAAAGTATAAAGTTGATTACAATTTCAGTGATGATGACACTGTAAAAACAATTGAGATTAATATCAAAATCAAGTTCAAGAATAATAATTATGGTGAAGTAACCTTAAATCATACTGGTATATCACTCAAGGACTATGATGGTTCAACACTCGCATATTTTGACTTCACACCAGAACCAGGTGAAACACTACTTAGTGAGATAAATTCCTATGACATGGAAGTGTTCGGCGGGAATCCGTTACTGTTCCGACTTTCTGAAGATTGGAGTGAAGAATACTACACTTACAAAGATGGTGTAGTACTTGACATTAATGGTGAAGTTGTGAATGACTTGGAAGAACGCTTGTTCCAAGAATTGTGTGTTTCAAATACTTCATATGCATACAATCATATCCTTGACATGTTTGATTTATATAGTAAAATAGATGCTGAAATGAATGCACATGGTATTCATTATCTTACAATCAACGACTATGCTCAACTTGAAACTGTAGTGAAAGCATTGACTAAAGTACTGAAATAGGAATGAAATATGAAACTGTATCATGCGAGTACTGTAAAAATTGATAACTTTTATATCCCGTATGGTGGTCTTCATATGGGAGGTAAACACAGTGCTTTGGAAGCTGCATTACGCAAGCTGAGAAGCCCACTGAACGTAGTAGACGCATGTACAGTATACTTGCATACCTTAGAAGTTGATGTTGATAACGTGCTTCTGTGTGAAGATTTAGGCAGTGATGATGAGTGGCGTTCACTTATTGAGAATTGCACTGCTCAAGGTTATGATGCTGTTCAGTACAAAAATGATTACGAGCCAGACAATGTTCCTAGCTTTATGATTTGGGATGCATCTAAAGTTCGCATCATTGAAGTTGATGCTATGCATATGGATGAAGCTGAAATGATTATCGAAGATTTTCTTGATGAATATGAAGGTGTATAATGACTGACCCGATGGTAGCACTGGCACGTACTAAGTTACTATTAAAGATTGGTGAGATTTTTACGGTTCTTCTGTCCAATAATATTGATATTACTGAGCTAGATATTAAGCAACCGTGGGAAGTGACTATGTTCTCGGCGTTCCACCGATTGTCATATAAAGGTGAAAGTGTTCTTGATTTTAACCCTAAAGCAAAATTCATAGATTATGCTGCGTTGTACAGAGAGTTGCACCGAAATATTTATTCCGGTTGTATAACCAATAACTTCAAAGAAATTAAAGTTCAAACTGCATCACATGAGTTCAATGATTTACTTTATCCAGAATTTAATCTAACGGAAGAATTACTCTTTCAGTACTCGTTAATTCTCACAAATCTCGAAACGCTAGAGTACTACAAAGAGTTAGTAGATATTTTTATGAATACACGACTTTCAAAAGATATTGTGATATTCTGGTATACAGAGCATGTTACGGAGGAATTGCTTACTGAATTTCTTCTAAATATGACAGCTATAAAGGAGAAGTTATGTTAGATATTTTAGGAAACATCGATACTGCAAATTATTTTATCCAGGACGCACTGTTCAATACAGTTCAACAAGGATTAGAAGTTCGTCATAACGTTTACCAAGGTGATGGTTATTTCGTTGATATTGTTGAGGCACGAAAGAATACGTTTAATGTTAACATTACAACACTGGGTAGACAGAACATTGCACGAATTTTAGTAAGTAAAGATGAAATTGTATTGAGATACAGTGCTAAGTTTATGTTGACTTATAAGAAAAAAACTGATATGTTCAGTACTAATTTATTTGATGAGCCATTTGACCTTGAAGATATTGAAGCTACTTTCTTTACTCAAAGTACTATGGTAAAATACACTGATGTTCAATTTTCATCAGACGTTATGTCTGAAACATTACAAATGATCAAGGTATTATTTTATGCATTTGAGCAATTCAGAGAAGAAAGAAATAAGGTTAACAACCACAGATGAACTAATAGAGGCGATCACTAAGGATTCAAAATACCATAAAGGTATTCGTCTATACTTTATAGATACTGGTTCGATGGAAGGTACATACATTTATGGTTCACAATCGTTGTCTTATGATGCAATGCCAAATAAACATGTTAAAATCTTTTTAGGTTCAAGTAATAAAACTTTCTTGACAATTAATGATAACAGTGTTATTATGAATTCGTTGGGTCATGATAAGGTGGAAATTGATCTAAACACGCTGGAGGATATTGATTTTTTTCAATACGAGTGTTTAGGTGTTGACTTACATGGCATTAGTAGCGATATGATAAAATCATTAATCAAATATTTCGAAGGTGTTCATAAATGTATCTAACTAAATCAATGAAAAATTCATTTGATAAAATCAAGAGTTGTCTTGATGGAGATAATATTACAAGTGTTACACAAACCGCTGACCAAATTCAAAGCAGTTCAAGTGATTGCACTGTTATTTTTGGTTTACATAGTCTGCGTTTATCAATAGTAAATAATATTGACAACACTGCTATTGTAATCACACCATGCAATATTCAAAATGAGAATGGTGTATATCTTCATCACATGGGAACAGTATTTCACATTTTCAATTCAAACGAAAACATTGTTAAGGAATACAATACTCTTAATATTGATTCAGGTGAATTATTTCAAATGAGTACTTTGTACTCATGTAATTTTACAGATACTTCATGTATTTTGCCATTTTTCTTGGAAATTATTAAGAAAATGGAAAATTTAAAACGTGAATACAATAAAGAAATGGTTCCTGAAGCTATATTAAATATTACTAATGCTATAGAGAAGTATAATGCAGTGACTTAATAAAAACGCACATGGAGTGCATTAGAAGATCAAGGATAGATCATGGAGATTAAAACTGTTGAAAATGGGAAAATTGATGACATTTTAGAGTTGGACGCATTCAAAGTTCATGATATAATGTTTAATGTGAAGGACATTATTCAATGTCTATTTTTGTGTAGCAAGACAATGCATGATTTTTTTCACAACCCAAATACTAACGTTTTTATACTAACAATCAGTACTGAAAACTCGTTTATCATGGGTATGCCTATGAGTACAAATGAACAATATATTGATTGTGTTATTCGTAATAACGATAGTATTACGCCACAATCTGAAGTACGTAAAAAGAAAAACACCTACACAATCAAAGATGATAAAATTATGATGTGCTGTAGTAAAGGGTTTATATTAGATAATTTTATCGTAAAAGACAGTTATCACGACTTTAAAGTATCTGAAAATCAATCCAATGTAGTTCTTTATGCGAGTGACATAGAAAGTCTAACAGTTAAAGATCCCAGTTTGGAGTAAGTATGGCTAAGAAAGTAAACAATTTCGTACAGAAACACATGAATGAGTTTAACAAGCCTCAGACACATGTGGATCGTAAAAAAGAAATGAAAAATGGTAAAGTAAAACACAAGTCGAGATTTATTCTCGACTAATTTTTTGTATAAATTTATGAGGATTGTATATGTTAGACATTTCAGATTTTCTTAATTTTAAAAAGTATTCAGTACTTGAACATATCAACGAATTTCTGAATTCTACTACACCATTTGGTATCAGTACATCAAATGCATACGATGGATATACAATCTTCCCATACAATGACTTTCAAATTTCCGTCAAAAAAGGTTTTACAAAAGAAGTTGCAATTCGTGATGTAGTAATGTATAGCGATTCTTCTATTTCTTACTGTCATGACGTGAACAAGTTTGAATCTCTTTCAACACCTAATTGTTCATACTACAAATCCCATGACACGATGATGTATAAAGAACAACATATCAATGGTGTTTCGTTCTATAAAACTAGCAGTGATAAATCATATACATCTAGAGATGATTTTGGAAAATACACATGTACTATGCACACGGATAATGAAAAAACAAATTACACTCATTCATTCGAGTCCAAATTCCAAGAGAGTGAAGTTTCAAATATCACTATACAAGAACAGGTTTCAGAAGGCATTGTATATCGTAGTACTGCATTCTTTCGCATGAAAGATATTGCCACAGGCAGACCAATGATGTACAATATTGACATATACATGAAAGGTGATATATCCGAAGTAGTGATTAGTACTGGTTATCGTGAAAAATATACAGTTACAATGGAATCACCAGATGCATCATTAGTTCACCTCTTTAACAATTTATATACATTCCAATTCGAACTTAGTTTCGATCCAAATGAATATCAAATATTTGATATATTAAAAAGTAATATTATTAATAAGTTAGAATATTACTACAAGTTAGGTGGTAAGATGTGCATAGTTAATACTATGTTACATAACATAAAAGAAACATTATAAATCTGGAGGATTTGGTATGGATACTAAATTCAAAATTATTTTTAAAACTAAGCCGTATATTCCACATACAGCAGAACGTTTTATACCACATGGTGCTGAGGAAATTATTCACCAAGATGGTACTAAGTTATACCTTGTTCCTTGTTCTTATGAACGTGCAGTAGAAATGTTACTAATGAATGCTAGACTATGCAAAAACAAGTACATTAGTTACCTATACAATGAACATATTTTAGATTTCAATGATGAAAATATGTTCATTCTAGCAATTGAGGATTTTGATAACTGGTACAATATTATTAAAATCTAATGAAAATAATGTGAACATATTAGATTCTTGTGATATAATGTTCACATCTTTTTTTGATAACGGAGATATAGATGAATACAAGTTCAATCCTAAAAGCAATTGGTGGTGTTTTACTCATTGAAGTAAAAGGTGAGCCAAAGCTATGCTGTTTAGAAGATATGAAGAATACAAAACACTTCAGTACTGGTCAGATTTTCAATGCCATTCGTATTCTAAATGACAAATCCATTGCTGATTATGGAAAAGTTTGGCCTGTATATCAAAATGCTGATGGTGATATCAGTACTGATTGGAAAACAATTGAGGCGGTACGACAAAGTTGTGAGAGTGATTGGGACTTCATTGTTGAAGTTTGTGATCAACTACAAGAAGATGTTCCAGAAATTGTTGAACGAAAAGAAGTTCTAGCACGACTTGAAAAATTCCGTCACGGAACACTACAGTATGACACAATCTAATCTGCTTATTAAAAATATCTAATTAACATTATATAAAAGGAATTTAAAAATGGAAGACAATGGAATGAAATTTGATATGTTTGAAGGTGTACCAGAGTTCGATTTCAACAAACTTGAAGAAGGTGAGGAATCAGAACTAGTTAGTGTTACACTTAAAGCAGATTCTAAAAAGAAATATTCATCATCAGTACGTTCACGTTCACAAGAAGAATACGAAACATTTATTGAAAGTATTCATTATGAAACATTCCATCACGCAGATGGAACTCCATATGAAGTACGTGTAACAGTACTGAAGCCTGAAGTAAATCCAATGGAAAATCTACGTCCTGTTTACTGCTGGGCAAGTCACTAATAAACCAAAGGACGGGATTTGTTATCTCGTCCTTTTTTTGTCTGGAGATGTATGAAACTTTATCTAATCGTTGACTACAATAAGGATTATGCTGGTAACTTCACCGAAGATTCGGATGGATATTGCACATCGACTAATGTCAATGTACGTAGCAGTAGTGCTCATGAACATGAATCTTGTAAAAATCTAAAAGATTTTATCGCATACCGAGCATTTGAAAAGAACTTCTGCCGCAGTAGATATTCGAAGTTTGAGTACCCGTTAATTGATGTTCCTGATGATTTAATGTTCCAGTTAATGCTGACTGGAGTTCAAGATTATGATTACATAGCGTATAATCATATTACTAAGAAAATTTATATTGGTACATCATCACATGACACTTCTATGTATGCATCATGCCCAGATGATCGAATGAATGATAGAAAATCATACTATAGTGGGTCAGTTGGTTTAAATGATTCATTAAATAAAAATTCATTCTTTGAGTATGTTTATGATTACCATCATGAGAAAAAAGAACGTGAAGATTACTGTATAGCAATTGATAGTACTAATGGTTATGAAGACGTGAAAGAAGCACTTATGCCGTACATTATTGAAAAGTACTACAAAGATTTTCAGTACTGTAGTAATTTTCTAATCAGAAATTCTATTATAATCGGTCGCCAATCTAGTGCATACTCTCAGTACTATAATGATTCACCAGTAGCATCGGCAAATGAAATGTGTGATATTTTACAAATTCCACGTGAAGATATGGCATTCATTTTTACATCTTTTATTGAAGATGATGAGTTGTATATTAAAAATAAACACCGTTTCATGCCAAGCAAGATTGAGGTTATTCGAAGTTTTAGTGTTGATATACTAACAAATTTCACAGAAAAAACCGAATATAACTGAGACAAATGATAAGTTAATGATATAATATAAGGTGACAACATAATATGTTAGTCACCTTTTTTAATCCTGAAAGGTTCCCATAAGGAAATGATTAAAAGCCTAATCCACTCGAAAATGTAGAGGGTAGATGAGTAGTCCTTTCAGTACGAACAGCAGATGAAACCCGTTAGATGATGGCATAGTTTGAACCACTCACGGCAATGCGGCTGTATAAAGAACTCCAATAGGATAAAGAGAGTTCCTCGATAGACATATAAGGATCGCACCTTACCAATTATCTAAGGGAGATTTCATAAGAAATATGCGGTCGGAATTATACAATATAGTTGCGTCCAAATTTTGTGAAATCAAATACAAGTACTGGTCATATGGTATTTGTATTATGTGTCGGGATGTTTAAGACCGACGACCGTTGCTACAAGAACCGCGATAGAGAGAAACAGAGCAACCCGCTTTCGTCTCGTAAGAGAATTCGTGATATGAACTATGTGAAGGCCACCAGCGTCAAATTTTTTTGTTCTTTCCCCTGCGGGGGGATGAAATATGCTCAAGCAAACCCCGTCAATATTAATTAAAAGAAAATAGTACTTGTAGAATTAGACATGCGTAGCATGATAATTCTACTGATGTTGATGCAATCAACGTCACGTATATTCATTGATGTTTCCATAGGAATAATGATGGCATTTATTAGAAAAGAAAAAACTGTTACTTATAAAACTTTGAATTTTGATGATTGCATTAATCAATCACAAGACGAAGATATCTTTACTGGATATGTGGTTATTAAAGAAAAAGGATGCATTTCTTATATAAAGGAATTACAAAATGGAATTGAAGTGACTTCAGTTAAATTACTTCCTACTCAAAAACCAACAATATCAAAAGCCCAGTATGGTAATTATTTTGAAGAAAGATATAGTAATAATTCAATAAGTGTTAAGGCTCATATTATTAAAGGAGAACTAGAAGGAGAATATAGAAAATACAACCCACAAGGAAAATGTGTTTGGGTTAAATACTTCAATTCAGGATATGATGTAACATCTGAAATTATAGAATTCTTGGGTTTAAAATGTACCCCTGAGACTATTCATGATTACAAGTTCAATACTGAAGAAGAGTTTAATCTGATGATGCGTTACGGTTCACATTTTAAATTTTTATATGAATATAACATTGACAGTAGTACTTTTGATAAGATAGTACACAACTGTCTCTAACAAAAGGAATTATATAATGTCGAAGAAGGATGCTTCGAAAAAACATTCAGTACATTTCAGTACTGGAAAGGACAACTGGACAACTCCCAAAGATTTCTTTGAAGATTTGGATGAGTTATGGGGATTTACACTTGATGCTGCTTGTGTTGATGAGACTGCATTATGTGAGAATTATTTTACACCAAATGATGATTCTCTTTCACAGGATTGGGGAAAGAATATAGTTTGGTTGAACCCTCCATATAGTGATTTGAAAACATGGTTATCTAAAGCAGTAGATGCGTATAATAAAGGGGCAACTGTATTAATTCTTGTACCATCAAGAACGGATACTATAGCCTTTCAGGATTATGCTGCGAAAGTTTGTGATTGTATTTGTTTTATTAAGGGAAGGTTACGATTTGGTATCCCAGAAGAACCAGAGAAGAAAACAGATTCAGCACCATTTCCTTCGTGTCTGATAGTACTGGATAAGTACTTAACCACTGCTAAAATCAATTATCTTAAATCTCTTGGATTGGTGATGAAGAATTTATGACAAAATACATTGATATCAACACAGTTTCTATGATAGGAAAACCACCAAATGCTCTACACCCACGTGTTTATGCTAGTAGAATAAATGATAAACTAAAAGCACCTAAGCTATCAAATATTAAATTTAATGGCTTTGTTGGTGAATGGAATGGACACGGAACTTATTGTGAAATGGAATGTTCTGAACATGGGACATGGAAATGTACAATTGGTAATTTTACACATCAAACAGTCGGTTGTCCTGTATGTGTTGGCTGCAAAAAACATACCAAAGAATCAATAAGTGAAAATGTAAAATCAATTATCGCAAATGATTCAGAAAGAAATATGTATACATTTCATGGCATACATAAATTTTCTGGTAAAGATTCAATACTATCATTGGAATGCCCAACACATGGTATATGGAACACTACCAGTTATAATAATTTCAAAGTTCATGGCTATGGTTGTCCAGAATGCTCAACCTATAATTTAAAGCATGATGTTAAATCTGATGATGAGCTTTATTTTTATATCCTGAAAGCTGAAGACCATTTCAAATTAGGTGTTTCTAAAGATATCACTCGCAGAAAATATGATATTGAAAATACTTCCAAACAAAAGTATGAGTTATATCTTCATGAATATATTGGATATACTAATGAAATTGAAAAGTATATAAAAAGTATGGGTTATCATACATTCTTTACAAAAGAAGAATATGGTAGTGGATACACCGAAACTGTTGGGATTGATAAGCTGGATGAAGTTGTGAGAATTGTAAGAGAGTACCTTAAATGAAAGAAACATGTATACTATCATTCATGAGATGTAACCCAATACATAATGGACATGGGTTTGTATTCAACAGTGCATTGGAATTGAAAGAACAGTACAATGCTGATTTAAAAATATATCTAAGCACCAGTACTGACAATATAAAAAACCCACTCCCACCTGAACTAAAAATGTATTATACAGAGGGATTCTATCCTTCAGTGCAAGAGAACATCTACACAGAAGACAATCTATTTGATATAATGAGAGAACTGGATGGAAAGTACTTAGATGTTCTTTTCATTTGTGGTTCTGACCGTATTGATTCTTTTCAAAAAACTCTTGACATGTACAATGGTAAGTTGTATAATTTTTGTAGTATAAAAGCAATTCAGGCAGGTATTGACCGTAATGTAAGTCAATATAGCTCAACACAAATGCGTAACTTCGCAAAAAATGAAGATTTTGATAGTTTTCGTGAGTTTTTACCTGGAAATGACGAGGACTTAAAAATACAATTATTTGAAGACGTTATAAAATACATGAGGAAATAATTATGTCAGTACTGTTCAAAACCAATCCAGTACTTTGGGATCAAAATGAGCAATCAGGATTTCGTTCCATCCATGTTGAATACAAAGGTAATACTGTAGTTGCAATTATTGCTAACAAAACTCTAGGAAACTGGACTGCACAGGTTGTTCCTATGGGATATTCTTACACATCTGATGAGGTACAATTTCTGGCTGAACTATATCGCCAAGTGCCGTTTATCATTAATGTACTAGAAGGTAATGATACATTATCACATGCAGATGTGATTAATTTTCTTGGAAACTTGCATGTGTGATGAAATAAATCTTACAGGATATTTTTTACAAGAATCAATGATTAAATTTAGTGATAAATTTTCAGTACTGGATGGTATCGAAATGTGGCATGTCAAACCACTGTTCCACACTTTCAGTAAAGAGCACAAAATGTTATTGACTGAAGCCAGTAAATCAAATAACATATGTGAAATCAAAATTGGTGTAAATGTCTATAAAGGGATGGTTATCTTTTTTGACAATAACAGCAACTACTTTTATATTGTTAAGGAGCATTACGTTGACAAATACAAATACTAATACATATTTCCGTTATCTTCGCTTAGGTCTTTCCCTACGTCCGATCCGTGGAAAGTGCGATTCACTCGCTGACCTTGACTATGCATATGCATTACATCATGAAGGTGTACAGTATGTATTGGGTGATTATGGTGAATTTGAAGAAACAAATGACAGTACTGGAATTAATGCTGGTGTAGAAAATCTTAACAACATTGCTAACAGTTCTCGCCATGACATTGTGTTACAGATTCAAAACTTTATTGAGCAGCACACAGGTAAACGTGTTTGGTGCTATGTCGGTACTGATGCACAAATGTCAATTTCATTCGGTAACGATGAAGGATATGTTGCACAGCTTATTATGGATTTTGAATCTGAAGAGAAGTTTTTAGAATTCAAAGAAAAGATTATTCAGTCACTTGTTGATATGGGTATCCCCGAAGATAAAATGCCAGAAGTTCAAAACATTGATGAATTTGTTTTGATTCCATCTGATGAGAAATATGATGCAATGTTTACTGCCCTTAATATTCCAGGAGTTATTGTGGAGTACTTTGATGATGGTGATGATAGTATCTATATCGATCTAGATGACGATGACGACGATGAATAATGTACATAGCCCGACATAAGTTCGGGCTATTTTTGTAAGGGGATATATGAATTATAAAGTTCTACAATATACATACAGTGTTTTGTTTGATTTACATCACAATGGAAGATATCTCAATACAATACGAGAAAACACATTCACTCATACTATCTGGATTAATCACTTAATAATGATACGTGAATATTTTGTTAATAGTGAGATAATCATTCGTGGTAAAAAACAGAAGATAGAACAAGTTAATAGTTTTGGTGGTAAATTAGTACTATCATTTATAGATAGTAATACTAATGAAAGATATAGTATAGATTTGGTGGACATATGAATTATAAAGATTTCCTACTAACATACAAGATTATTCGAGATTTAGCACACGACAATGATAGCCCTAGTCTAGAAGACACATGCACTGAAATGATTCATACAATTCGTGGTAAGATTAAAAAAAAATTCAGTACTGTTATTATTGGTGATGACCATGCAGAATTTTCTGATATAATCATTAGACGTGATGGTAAAGTTGAGGTTCAGTACTACACTGATTTTGGATTTACCAGTATTCCGTTGGAGATATTCCCTTGGGATTAAATTTAAATGATATACAATTCACTTATAAGATCCTATATGATTTGTATGATGTATACCTTGTTAGTAACAAAATAGGTTCACATAACCCATACAAAGAACAACCATTTATTGATTTATATATTGAGTACTTAGATTCAGTAGGTGAATATATAAAAAAGAATTACAGTACTTTTATCGACGGAAATGATATATTCGAGTTCTCTGGAGTTAAATCATACAATGGGATTATCCATGTTGAATTTCTTGAAATAACCGATAGGGGATTTATCGAGATTAAAGTTGTGAAGTTGGTGAATTTATAAGAGGTTACATATGTTATTAAATGATATACAATTCACATACAAATTTTTGTATATCCAATACGCTACGGTTGATGCTGGAGAATATCTCTACGGTGAAATCTATCGTTCGGTATGGATAAAGTTTTTGGATGAATTACATGAATATTACCATGATTTGTGTATAGTTCGTGATAATAAAATATACAAATTCCGCGATATTGTTAGTCATAGCGGTAAGCTACGATTGGAATTAAGTACTGATAGTGATGTTGATTGGATTGGTGTAAATTTACTGGAGTTGGAGAATGAAAAACAACTTAAAGGAAATACAAGTATTTTATAAATTCTTATACTTGTCATATGTAAAAGATGAGTACTATGAAAGTGTGTATTATTTTTTATGGCAACATTACCGTACTATAGTAAGAGATTTATATATAGGAAAATCTATCATATCCAATGGTGAAAAATGTATATGTACTGATGTTGTTAGTTTTAATGGTTCTTTAACACTGTGTTTCAGATGCGATAATAATAGTGGGTCATTTTCATTAAACGTATATCAGTTAGAAGGAATAAATTTTGAATAAATGTCCATATTGTAACAGTACTCAATTAGCTCGTTTCCGTTTAGATTCAGACTGGGCGACTGGTGCTGGTGATTTCTTCCCTATTAATGATGATGCAGAATACACCGAAGAACAGCACAAAGATTTTGATAAATCATGGCGACCTGACATTGAGTGCATTTATTGCCTTAATTGTGAGCGTGTTCATGACTAAAGCTGAACTAATAGTTCATACATATAAAATGATATCAAGTACTGAGTTATCATATAGTGCAGATAATCCAGTACTAGATTATTTTGTTGAATTATTGAAAGAGCATTATATTGGTAAATCACTGATTCTTAATAATATTAATTTCACGGTAAAGGATGTAGCACCTGGAAAAAACGTACTAATAGTATGTGTTACTTCATCTGATAACCCAGTATACCCAATATCAATAATTTTTGAGATATTAGGAGATTTATGAATATCATTTTAATGCAGAAAACATATGCTATATTGGTGAAAGATTATTCCATTACTTTCGATTCACAAGAAAGTGCTCTACAGAACCTATACAAAAACGTAACACAAGAATACAGAAATATGTTTTCTGACTTAGTAGTAGGAAGGTATTTCAGTACTAAAAAACGGAAAAAACTCAAAGTTGTAGATATTACTTTTTTCTCCAACGGGCATATAACAATTCATGGTGTAGAACATAATTCACAAATATATCGTAACTACTCATCTAACGAGGTAACATTTTTATGAGAACAGTATTTTTTATCTGGAGTCTTTTTTCATTGGCAGTACTGACAGTATGTGGGATTTGTTTACTTTCGACAATGAATGTCTGGTACATTAATTTACTATTCCCATTCGTAGGTGTAGGTTTAGGATTTACTTTACATAGTGTTTGTAAGGATTTTAATGGCAAATAAATCGAATGAAGTACTTGTTGCTGAAACAATGAAGATGGTTTATGCCATAACAACTAGTAATGATTTGTCTTACCCAATTAAGTCCAAGTTGAGGGATATAACTCTTCAGGTTATACAGCAGTACTACAAATCTAAACACAAAAGTATTATTAATGTTTATCGTGACTATGAAAGGATTCGCATTTTGTTCTGGAACAAGAATCGAGTTCGTTCGGAATGTGATATAGAAAACTTTAAATTTGAGAATCTTTATTGTTACAAAGCGGGACAATAGCTCAAGTAGTGATATAATATTGGATGAGGAACAATAACTAACACAAGGAGTGTGTAAAGTGCCAAGTAAAAAGCCAGATTCTGAAGTATTCAGACTGGTTGATGAAAAATTGAGTTCAATTGGTTCATCGGTAAAAATGGATAGAACAACATACACTACCATATCAAACAAATCAACTTTTTTCTGTGATGAATGTGGGTTTAGTAAAAATATCATAGTTAGGAATGTGTACAAAAATGGAATATTTTGTCACTGTCCCACATTTAAAACTTTATATAATAAATTGGGTGAAATTAATTCAAAATTAAAATTAGATATTTCCACATTCACAACTACAAAAAACAAATCTAGATTTTATTGTGACGATTGTGCGTTTGAAAGATATATGACGGTGCATGATGTTAAGTCTAGAGGTTCATATTGTAAATGTCATTCATCATATTGTATGCCGTTAGATATCGACGAAGCATATAACACTATTATGAATAAAATAAAAGATTACTCAAATACAATATATATGGATAAATCTACATACCGTGGTACACAATATAAGGTTAGATTTTATTGTACAGCGTGTAATTTTGACAAATATATTAATTATAGTAGAGTTAAATGTGGATCTCTTAACTGCAATTGTATCAGACCAATCCCAGAAGAAAGTAAATTATATATTTTAGGAATATATGAACAAAATATTTTAATAAAATATAAAGTTGGTATTTCTACAAAGATTGATAAATCAAGACTAATTAGTATTAGGTCAAAAACTAATTTTATAGTAGAGGAATTATATTATTTTACTGGAAATACCGAAGTTATTAAAAGTGTAGAATATAATATTTTAAATCTGCTTAAAAATAGTAGTAAATTGCCAAAGGATTATTTTGGTGATGGGTATACTGAAACATTTGATTTACAAGACATAAATCTTGTTATTGATTATGTATGTAAATGTTTACTCGAAAATAAATTAAAAATATGAAAATCATAAACACAAGGAATGTGAAATGATAGATAATATAAAATTTGCAACAGAAATGGCGAATCAACTCAATATTGCAAATTTCCAAATGTTAACATCTGTTATGGCTGAACATGCTGCGGCATATTCATCTAGCGGTATACAATGTGGACAAGCTAACATGTTAGCTGATGTTTATAGTGAAGTTCAAAGCAAACAATATAGCGTAAAGACATACAAGGATAAGTTCGTAAGTCTTTATATGAATGAAGATATTTCAGAAGACCGCAAATTCACCGATTTTATTATTGAACGCCGTATTAGTGGGGTTTCAGACCCAAATGCAGCAAGTGATATTGTATTCGATGAGGTATTAAAAGATATATATGAAAATGAATTGAAAAGTAAGAATCATTACAATGTACGTGAAACTAACACAGTGCTAGTTGGATATGATGAAGACGACCAATATTTCTATTTTCGTATAACAGAAGTTCCATTTGAATATAAAAAACCATCCACTACATCGGTAAAAGAATTCACTGAGAAGAGTAAAAACTTCAAGAAACACGAAGGAAACCGTTGTAGTATTAATGGTTATGATGAAAATGGTGTTCATGTTTATGAATGGGTTTCACCTAATTGCCAAACATACACTCGTTGCTTGAAAAAACGTTATAATTTAGAAGAGCATGAATCATTCTATTTTAAAGTTAAGAAGCAAGGTTACACTCGCCCCGCCGATTCTGAATTGATGGGTATGATATATTTCTAAGGAACTGTTATGGATTTTTACCTACACACATGGTCATACGAACAATACATTACATTATATCTTGAGATTATTAATACTGATCCCAGATATGGTTGTGATTTCGCTGATATTATAAAAGAGTATGCAGATGAGTTTGAGTTTGTATATCTTGGTTCTGAACTATTTGTAAAGAGTGTAGGTAAAACCGGACGCATCACTGAAATTGATTATGATACTGTTAGTGTGAATTTCTATGTTGATTTTCCTTGTGATGGCGTTGATGGTGTATATTGTCTATATGAAATAATTTAAATTTTAAGGCCAGCGTTTGCTGGTCTTTTTTCGCAGGTACAAAGATGCTCAGTATAGATTTAATTAACAGTACTATCAAAATGTTGGCTGATTTGGTGAGACAATCAAATGGAACTTTATATTCTGCAATGTATAAAATGTTTGACCGATATATCAAGGATTGTAACATATCATTATATGGACTTGCTGTTGATATAGACGATTACTATGGAATTAATACTTCATATAAAACAGGAATTTTAATTGGTATTAATATAAAGATGGGGTATTTCCCTTATTACTGTATAGGATTACCAGATAATACTTTGGTAGAATATCCAGCCAGTACTATTAAATTAAGAGGATAAAACTAAAATGAATGTATTAGAATTAAGTACTAAGCTGATTAGTATGCGTAATGAGTGGTACGATTGGTTTTATAATGGTACTGATATGAATTTTTCAAAATATCCATTTATGGAATCAGGATGTGATTCAAGATACCGCTGGTTGAGCAAAAGTGATTCTGGTTTACATATTAGAATCGATGATAGTGGTCGAGGAATTATACACGATTTACTTCAAGTTGATCAATTCGTCCATGACAATTGGTGTGATAACGATCCATACCTTGGAAATATGATTTATATAAGTGAAGATGATTGCGTATTCGTTATCCAGCGACATGGTAATTCTATGTTTTATGTAGCAGACAGCAGTACACCAGAAGGTGCAGCAGCCGATGGACTTATGCCTAAGATTGATATATTGGAATTTGGATTACCTGAGCACTTCCAGATTAGTACTTTATACGATATTCCACCACTTGAGTTCTTTGAAGAATTTAAATTGTACTTCAATGATCTTCAAAAATTGAGTACTGATCGACGCATTGAAATAACTGTTAAGTACATGGACGGAACGAAATTAACCGATACGGGGATAGAATTTTGATTAAAGATTTAGATAGAATTTTATATGTACTAAGGGGTGTAATTACATTACATCCACAAATCAATCGAATTGAAAGTACATTTCAGTTGGAGTCAAGAGAAACTCCATATTCACATATATCAAATGTAGTTGGTTCACTCAGTACTGAAGACTCGTCTTACGATATTTGTGTATGTGAAGTACAACCAAGTTCGGATCTTGGATTTGCTATTTTTGATAAAGATCAAAATCTCATTAGTATGTTTCAGTGCAATAATCCTTTTTGGAAAACATGCCTGTATCCAGAGTGGGCTATGCTTGATCCAACCAAGAGTACCATTAAAGTTTATGACTCTAAAAATGATGAAGTCGTTATTGATTTGGATGAGTCAATGTCAGAGGAAGAACACTTTCAGCTAATGATGATGCGTGCTATGCCTGAATACAATGCAATGATTAACACTGTGCAATACATTAAGGATACCATGCCAGCGTTGCGTACACATGAGTTTTGTCATCCGGTATTGTATGAACATCTAGATTTAGACTTCAGTACTATTAAATTTAAAGATAGTGTTAAAAAATATATTCAAGAGAATGTTAAATTTGATTTTATTAGTACTATGAACAATAATCCAAAAACTAATTTTAGGCATCAGTACAATGAATCTTTGTCCGGTGGTCGTGATACCAGTTGGTGGAAATAATATGAATATTAAAGATAGATTACAATTACTATACACTATTGAACAGGCTGCTTTTGAACTTGTTAATAAAATCTCCGAAGAACTTCCCAAAGGAACTATAGTTCGTGTAATTGAGAGGGATTATGAATCTGGAGAAATTGAAGAACTAGTACTAACCGTGAATAAAGTAACATACTATGAATCTGAGTTGGCTATCCAATGTATATCGGAAGATGGTAAAATATACTATTATGACACTGGTGTAGATATAGAGGTAATAAAATGACCCTTTTACAAATATATGAAGATTTAATGCACTTATGTAATACAAACGATGCGTTTTTTTATGTGGATCATAAAAGTCCTGCTGGTGGTACGTATCGTGTATTCAGTTATCGTCTAGCATCATACACTGATTTCATGCAACCAAATGCGTTGGAAACCCGTGGCTCTATGTGGGAAATTGATGAAGAAGGTGACATGATACGTTGTGCAGCACGTACAATGAAAAAGTTCTTCAATGCTTACGAGAATCCTGCTACAATGTTCCCTGCTAACACCACATGCGATGACATTGCGGTAGTGATGCCTAAGTTGGATGGCTCGATCATCAGTACTTATCGTGATAATGATGGTGAGATTCGTTGTAAATCACATACTGCATTGTATTCTGACCATGCGATTAACAGTACTCGACTTATTAACGAGAACCAGAATTTGTATCAGTACATCGACGAAGCGGAACGTTTAGGTTACACAGTTAATATGGAGTATACAAGCCCAGAGTACCGAATTGTATTACCATATCAGGTAGAACAACTGTTTGTACTGAACGTTCGTCATCGTGTGAGTGGTGAGTTGCTATGTGGTAAAGCACTACGTGATAAGTTTCCATGTCTTGCACAGTACAGTACTAATATGACTGGAAAAGATATTCATCACACTTTTCCGGTACGAAATACCTTCCGTGAAAGCGTGGAGGAAGTTCATAAAATGCTTGATATTGAGGGTTTTGTGTGCATCCTAAATAATGGGACAATGTGTAAAATAAAGACTGACTGGTACAGTTCATTACATCTTACAAAAGATAGTATTATTATTGATTCTCATTTATATGAAGCAGTATTAAATGGTTCAAGTGATGATTTAAAACAATTGTTCAGTACTGATGAATATGCTATGCAAAAGATATTAAGAATGGAACAATTGGTATTTTCGTGCTATAATGCATTACAAGATGAAGTAGAAAGCTTCGTCAAGGAACACAAGCACTTGGAGCGAAAGGAATTCGCAATGAAGGTTCAGGAGTGTTTAACTAATGAACTGAATCGTCAGGGCTTGGCCTTTGCAATGTATAACAATAAGAAAGTTGATTACAAAGAGACTCTTATAAAATACATGAAAATTGTACTAAAGGATTTTTAGTACTATCTAGCCTAAGCACAAGGAGAAGTGATGGCTAAACCTAAGTATAAAAATGACGGTTCCCTTTCTCCGACTGAGTTCAGGAAAATACAAGAAGAAATCGATGAATTACAGCACAAACGCTCAATGAAAGGTGTGAAGATAAGTAAGAAACGAATCGAGAATACCTTCGGATGTAGTAGTACTGAATACAAGAAGAAAAGGAAACCAAAAGGTGTTAAGCCGAGAATACATGATGTAACTCGCTATACATCGAAACGTGAAAATAAATTTGATCCACTATAAGGAGTTCATATGAAAGTTGAAGTTCAGCATAGTATTGTTCAGGATATGTCAGTAGTTAAATTTCTTTCTCTGAAAGATTACTTCAGATGTATCAAGTTCCTAGAAGAATCTCAATTACAGTGGACCCCATTAAAGTACAGTTCATCCAATGATACTGCTAGTATTCGTTGTGATGAATCTGTACTTGTGAAAATCTCCAAGCGATTTGGAGTAGGAAAAGTTAATGAGCACAGTAAGTGACCTAAAATACTACAACAAAACTGCGGATACGTTTATTACTCATTTATATGAAGAATTTAGTCGTATCCGTAAGGAATATACAGGTAAATGTATTTTATATAGTTCTTATCATAGTGGTGGAATTGAAAGTGCTTACATTACTAAAGTGAAGTTTTCTGATGACTATCAATTACTCTTTGAATTAGATGATTGTTTCGTTATTGAAGCTTGTTTGATAGTGGATGTTCTAGATAATTGAGGACATATGAATAAAGAACTTGCATTTGAGAGGATCGAAAAGTTAAAGTACATTGAAAAGGAACTAATAGAATCTGTCGAATCAATGGTCGAAGATTACGTTTTCGATTTTAAGAAAACATTGATTGGATGTAAAGTTAAATGCTGGGATCATACAATCAGAGAATGGTTCAGTACTATAATTCTTGATGTTAAAGTATCGCGTACTGCTATTGGTAATTTAGTAAATGGTGAATGCTTTGTATACACTGAATACAATAACGGAACAAGAAACCTTTCAAGAGGATGGCACAAACTCGAAGATGTAGAATTCATTGAGTAACAAGGAGTAATAATGCCAACTATTACACTAACAGTTGGGTTGCCTGGTTGTGGTAAAACCACATGGGCAGTTCAAGAAATTAAAAATGCCAAATCCAAGACTATCAACATCAACCGTGATGATATTCGTGAATCTATGGCTGGGTCACATGATGCTTACAAATTCAACGATGCTAATGAGCAGTACGTAACTAATTTACAGTTCAGTGCAGCAAATTCAGCAGCAGAGAATGGTTGGAACATCATCATATCCGATACAAACCTTAAACAACATTTCCGTAATCTCTGGAAAGTATGGGCTAAAGATAATGGTTATGATTACAAAGAAAAGAACTTCTATGATGATTTTGTACCTAATGAAGACCGTGGTGCAGATGTTCATGAATTCTTTAAGATTAAAGAGTTCGTAAAACTTTGTAAGAAATATAACCTCCAGCGTGAGCGTTCAGTACAAGATGATATCATTGACACAATGGCAGATACGTACTATTATAGTAAGGCATTGCACATTGGTTACTATGGTAATTCACGAGAAGCTGCTGTTATCGTTGATATTGACGGTACTCTTGCTCATAAATGGGGTCGTAATCCTTACGATGAAAGTACTGTTCTCCAGGACACACCAGACGAAGAAGTTATTTTATCTGTTATCGCTGAAGCAGTTTTTCATAAACGCAAGGTAATTATCATGAGTGGTCGCACTGAAGGGTGTCGTACTGACACCGAACAGTGGCTTAAGAATTGGGGTGTTCCTTACGATGCATTGTTTATGCGAGGCATCGATGATAAACGTCCTGATGATGTTGTTAAATTCGACCTGTACATGAAAAATGTGGTTAATCAATACGATGTTAAAAAGGTATATGATGACCGCGAAGCCGTGACGTTCATGTGGCGTAAGCTACTTGGTTTGAAGGTATTTCAAGTAGATTTTGGACGTTTTTGATTACAATTATCAAAGTGGTAGCGGGTCATGTTTGGACCTGCACCACTTTTTTTACAATGTGGACAGATTTTAGTAGGGAAAGTCCTTCCATTATTGGCAGCACTAATCAATGATTTTGAATATTCTGATAGTTTTCTTTCTTTCTGTTTAGAAACCCATGATGCATTATTACTTCTTTTTTCATTCATTGATTTGATTGCTTCTGGTGTCATTTTAACACCTAATTTAGTTTTACTAATTTTTTGTTTAGTTTCATCTGACAACTGTTTGCCAGTGTTTGCTTTTCTTATTTTTTCAACATGTTCTTGTGATAACTTTCTTCCAGTCATACCCCTAGATTTTGGTCTATTTTGTAAATAATCTTTTTTAATCCACCCATACAGTTTATTGTTATTTCGACGTTCATTGGGTGCTTTCGTCATCATATATAGTGCATATTTTAACCCTTTATGTTCTGGGTGAATTTTAACTAACAATTGATGGGCAAGATAATGTTCTTCTGGTGTTAAATTGATAATATTACTTTTATCATTAGTTCCACCCAAACACTTTGGTAAAATGTGATGGCGTTCAAAGTAACCATCATTTAGTATGTTAGTTTTACGTTTCAAAATTAAGTTATCATAAATTCTTTTATAATCCACTTTACATACCTCCATTTATATAGTAATATATTTATAATGTTAAATTATACACATTTTTCAATATGGTTTGGTATGTTCGCTTTTAAGGTACATTATAGTGAATGTAACAACACAGATGTTATTACGAAAAGACTACTTAGAAAATATAGAAAGATACTACAGAATGTCTTTGTATGAAAATAAACATAAAAATTATAATTTTGATAAACTACTAAATTCCAGTACTGATGATTATCTATTTTCATCAATGTTTTATGTGAGAGGTTTATTATAATGGATAAATTTCACACAGATATAACACAGATAGGTAATCTTATCAATAGTCTAATTACTGATTTAGAAGAAAAGTACTTAGGTAGAAATGTATACGTAGAAATGTATGAAACATATGGTGTTATTGATATGATTTATTACAGTGCATTGAAGTGTGAAATACGTTTAACAGTATGTTTGTTTGAAAAAAATACATTCAACAGAAGTACTGCAATTCGCCAAGTTGGAGTTGATGATATAGAATTATACGAGGAACAATGATGTTTGAGCAGGACTTAGAGATATTCAAAAGTCATATTGATTACTTGACTATATTAGAAAATGATTTAACTACAAAGTACAAAGGCATTCGTGTTCTGTGCTGGTATGATGATTGGGATTATAAACGTGAACTCACGATTGATCGAATTTATTTCAGTGACGGTGTACTAAATGTACATGGTGTAAATGATTTTGGTCATTCATATACATATTCTAATAATGCTAAATTTAAAAGGATCTACAATGAATGAATATTATCATAATTTATTCGATTACATAAAACTAATAGATGATCTTTCTTTTGACTTTCTCAGTACTGAAAAAGTTCTTGAACCTCTCTATTATGATTGTATTAGTTCACTATGTTTAGATGAAAAAGAGATATTAGCAAACAACTTACCATCCACGGTCTGTACAATCAATGGTTCCAAGGCATTAGTGTGCGAGGTTAATTTTCATAAATCACTTAATACAATTGTTTACAAGTTCGATAACACTTGGGTAAATCATGTAACCAGTAATATTAAATCTGTGAGATTTTTATGAATATAAAAAAATTATTTGAACAAGTAAATTTATTGTACTGGTGTTCAGACGGGTCAGATAAAGAAAATAGTGAAGCTTTTTTAGAATTATTCAGAAATGAAATACACATAATTAGAAGATACTTAATTGATAATAAAACTGAAGTAAAAGTTAGATACCATAATGGTACTTTAAAGAATGGTATAATTATTGGATTGATAGTTACACGAATGTCTAGTAATATTAAAGTTGCAGTAAGATTAATGACTGATGATGGTGTCTACACAATAGAAGCTAGTGAGATTATATATTAAATGGATATACAAACATTCAATAAACTTAAGTACTATGATAATGGTTTTGCATTAATAATTAACGAACTTGATGGAATACCATACGAATATCATAATCAATTAATGAAGATAATAAAATGTATATGTGAAGAATTAAAAAGTATATTTAAAAATGAATATGTTTATGATTTAGGTAATAGTAGCAAAAAACTATACATAAAGAAATTCTGGGGAACGCATTGCGGTTTGATGGTCGATTTAGGTTTAAGTTTAGACGATAATTCTGAATCATGTTCATTATATATAGATGAAATGCGAATATCATGAGACGTATCAGAATTCGGTGATATAATTTGATTACATCACCAATAGGGAGAAGTTGAAGTGAATGGTTCGTTTTTAACAATATTAGAAAAGACAACCGAGATGCTTTCTAGCTCGTTAATGCAGATTTTCAGTACTAATAATTTATACAATACCCAGGTGTTAGATTCAATTAATAATAACTATGTGGTAAGTATATCTGATGAAATATGTCCATTTAACGCGTATTCAATTTATAGTGTAGAAGAGTTTCGTATATCCGAGATTCGATGTGGTTTTGGTGCTTGGTTAGTTCTAAATGAACGTTCAGGGTTGTCTTTATACATCGAAGAAGTTAGTAAATTTATATACAAAGGAGTAGAATATGTTAACCCCAATTATTCTTAGCAGTGCATATGTAATCGGTATTATTATTTCTGGTATGCTTGCATATAACTATAACCGAAGTGTTCTAGGTTATGTAGTACTTGGTACAGTACTAAGTCCAGTGATTTCCATTGGTCTTCTTGTTATGCTAGGTGAGAAAAATACAAGCTTCTTTATTACTAAAGAACTTGATAAAATCACTCCAGCACCAGAAACAGTTATTCCAGAAGTTAAAGAAGAAGTTAAAGAAGTTGAAGTTCAAATGCAAGTTAAAGTGTATAATACACTTGAAGAAACTGATCCTAAAGTTGTAGTGAATGTAGTTCCAGTCGTTGAAGATGTGAAACCAAAAGCTCCTAAAGTACAGAAAAATACTAAAACTGCAAAGAAAGCTCGTTACACTAAAGGTAAGAACAAAGGTAAATCTAAGGATGAACCACAACTAGGTGTTCATGACCATACTGCACAAATTGCAACGGCAGCGACCGCAGCAGCAATCGTAACATCACCAATCTACAACAATGATGATTACAGTGATTATAGCCGTCACAGCAGTTCTTCCTCTGATTCTTGTTCCTATGATAGCTCTAGTTCTGATTCAAGTTCATCGTCTGGAAGTTGTGATTAATGTCAATGAAACCACTAATTCAACATAATATTTTTTATAGGTCATTATTCAAAATTCAAGATGATTTTTATCAGACGTTGAGTAATGATCTTATAGGTAAAACTGTACGATATTCGGAACAATACATCAAACGTATGACAAGTCAGTATATTGACCCTGAATACGAATACGACATTGAACACATTAATCCCAATACTAGAATGAAAATCATTGAGATATTTAAGAATGGGAGAACTATAGGTGCTGAAATTGAGTACTTGAATTGTGATTGTTACATAGATACAGAGTTGAGTTTGGATTATCTTGTTTTAGTGGATGATGAGGAATAATTATGATAACATTTTTCGCAATATATGGATTTGTAGCATTTGTTACATTTATAACCAACTTTCTAGTACTTAATTGGGGTTGTTTTAAAGATGAAATCATGATTATCATGAATCTCCAAACAGCAGCACTGATGGCTATTATTTGGCCTGTAACATTAGTATATATTTTTATTTCACTTACCCAAGATATTATTAACAAATATAAGAGAAAGAAATAATGTTCAACACTGACTTATCACATCTGCGATATCTTATGTCTTTGGCTGATGATTTTATAAATGATCTGAAGCCAAAATATATTGGTCAAGAAGTACGATTAATAAACTCCAGAGGGTATGGAAAGTATATTATTACTGATATGTATATTAGTGGTGGTGAATGGCGTTTTAAAATTAATACCTATCTTAAAGATGGTTCTTTTGCTGGAACACAAGTTACTAAACACACTAATATTATATGGTTGGAGTAATAATGAAACACTTCTTAGAAGTAACCGTACCTGATGATAAAGATTTATACATTGTAGGTGATTTGCATGGTAATGGTAAACTATGGGATGCTACAGTGAAAGAATTTGGTATTACACACAATGATTATGTTTTCAGTGTAGGTGATATTATCGACCGTGGAGAACAAAATTCAAAGCTCCTTTTTGAATTTTTGTTCGGAGAAAATCGTTACATGATTGCGGGTAATCATGAGATGATGTGCGTTGATTCGGAAACACTTCGAGATTGGTATCATTGTTGGATAAGTAATGGTGGTGATAAATTCCTTGATGAAGTTGGAGGAACAGGCATTCAATTCTTTCGTCAGTACTTAAAGGATCTCCCTATGATTATCCAAATCAATCACCGAGGATTGAAGATTGGGTTAGTTCATGCTGGTGTTCCGTTGGAATATACAACATGGGAACGATTTGTTAATGGGACAAAATCACTTAGTGCTGATATAATTGATAAGTGCTTGTGGGATAGAAAAACATTCGATTATTGTAGAACTAATAATACATATTATGCACCTAAGTTAGATGGAGTGCATTGTGTCTTTAGTGGACATACAGCAGTTACAGATCCACTCATTTACGGTAATCGCATTTGGATTGATAGTCAGTTCTTGACGGGTGACTTAACTCTCGCTACTCCACAAAGTGGTGGAATGAGATACTTACGTAAAGAAAAAGATGAGTACTCATTCAATCGTTTCAAAAGGTAATAATTATGCATGATGTAGTTAAAAAATATTTGAATGATAGATATATTATGAAAAAATCTATTAATTCTATCCTAAAAGACCATGCTAATCAAATACGTGAGATTCTATCAAATAAACTTATTGGTTGTTCAGTTGAGTTCAACTACAAAAAGAATGTCGTGAAGGTTGGAGTTATTAAACGTGTAGTTGCTGTTTATGACCAAGATGTATATGTTGAAATAGAATATGATGGTAAATTATCACAATTAAGTACTGAAGATTTAACATTTTTATAAGGAAATAGAAATGAAAGTAATTCAAGTTATGGTAGAAAAATACCAAACTGAAGATGGTCGTATTTTTGATTCAGCTAAACAAGCTGAACACCATGAACGTATTATTTCGGGTGCACGTAAAGTGTGTCCTACATGTAGTGGAACACAACAAGTACCGTCAGAAGATTACCGCAGCTTTTATGCTTGTCCACACTGTGATGGGAAAGGCTACGTAGAAAAACAAGAGGTATGGAAATGAAATTGTATTGTTTAACTAATATGTACTGCCAAGGTGTCCAAGCTGGTATTCAAGCATTCCATGCTGGTGTTAAACTAATTAAAGAATATGAAGGTACTGCTTTCAGTACTATTATTGATGAATGGTACTATGAACACGAAACTATTGTAGTACTAAATGCTGGTGGACATGATAAATTAAATTATTATTATAACAACCTTAGCAAACAGGGGAAAGTTCCGTTTGCCAAATTCAATGAAGCTGGGTTGAATGATGCTATTACCTGTGTAGCAGTACTGTGTACGTCTGAAATGATTGAAGACATGGCTGTTATGCGTATGAATCTTCCTGCTGGTGATCAACTAATGCAAGTAAAATATGGTGCATTGTTTGACACACTAAAAGCAATCAGTACAATGAGGACTATTTGATGGATTTTCCAGAGAAGTTATTTGTTGCACGTTCCTATGTAAACCACAACCAAGTTGATGGTTTTATTATCGATGCAACAAAATCACATACAAAAGCGTTTGAAACAAAGAAAGAGAGAGCAGAGTACTGGGCAAAGAAGAACAATCTTCCATCGTTATATATTGACAACGTTCCAACTACTGGATTTTGTGTAGTTGATAAATTAACAATTCATGCACGAGAAACATATTTCACAATCCGTCACCCAGAAGGATTTGAATTTATGATTAGTGCCAAAAACATGAATGATTTAATTATCAATAACGATATAATCAAAGGTGTTTTTGTAGACCCAATGTTTTTCAACAATAACTTAGAATTAATTAATGGTAAAACAAAAACATTTGCTAAGTTAGTTGAAAAAGAAAATAAAAAAGAACAACAAAAAGAAACTGTAGCAGGTCTTAAAGTTGGTGATGGTTTCACGTATCTCAAAGAAGATTACTATTACTGCGGTAAAGTACATGCAATTTGTATAAAGAAAACTAAAGAATTTGCATACCCCGACAAAAGTTCTGTTTATCATTTACTTTTTAACAGTACTCGTGGAACTTATGCATTGAATCAACGTTTGGATAATTACAATCTGGAACCTCGTGCACTCTTGAATAAGAAAACTACGGCAGATGAAGAAATTAAACTTGCTAATGAATTTTGGCAAAGCTATAGAACAAACAGACATAATCCATTAGGTGAATCTAACATTCCAGTACTGGTACACAATAAATCATTTAAAGCAAAAGACCTTAAAATTAAATACGAAGAAATAAATGTTGATGATCTTATGAATAATGGACGTTTCAACGAGAACGTACCATTTATGACTAAAGATAATGAACAAACATATCGCGTATTTTTTGGTGTAAGTAATAATACAACGCGTAGTTATTATGGGCGTAGTGGAGATTATAATATCCATTATAATGATAAATTTGAACGCTTTAGTGCATATCCAGTTCAAATTGATGATAATGGGATTATGGTAATGGATGTTGATATTAATGAACACTCATCATTTAGTACATGGAATGGCTATCGTTCCCCATTCTTCCCACCAAATGAACGCAAAACATCAAGCACTCGTTACTACCAAGACAAACCATGTCACGTTCAACTATCAATTAGTAATCCACTTTATATTGGAAAGTATTATCTATAAAGGAATATACAATGAGCATTTTAGCAATTCTTGAAAGCATTAAAAATACTAGCAGTACTCTGGGCAAAAAGGCTATTCTTGAACAAAATAAAGATAATGTAACTTTGCAAAAAGTTCTGAAATATACACTCGATCCTAGTATTGTAAGTGGGTATAAAAAGCTACCAGACGCTGATAACGTGTATCAACATATGACATTGGATGAAGCTATTGATAAACTAGAATGCATCTATAAGCGTGCATTGACGGGACATACAGGGCGTGATTTCATTGCTTCAGTACTAGGTAGTGTGAGTCCAGATGATGCTGAAGTTCTTCGTAAGATGCTTACAAAGAACTTAGATTGTGGTATTCAAGAAAAGAACTGCAATGATGTATTTGGTAAAGGATTTATTAAAGATGAACCATATATGCGTTGTTCTTTGCTTGATAAAAAGACTGTTAAGAACATCAACTTCAAAGGTCATGGTTATGCTGTCTCCGAGGTCAAGATGGATGGTCAGTACTTAAACCATGTAGTCATTAATGGTGCTCTTACCTCTTCCTCCCGTAATGGTAAACTATATGACTTCTTAGGTTGTCGTGATGGTGAGATGGCAGGTCTTGCACATCAAATTCAAATGAATGATGAACGTTTTAGTAGTGGTGTCGTCTTTATGGGTGAAGGTCTAGTACTTGATAATGACGGTGAAACTATTCTTCCACGAACAACTGGTAATGGTATCATTCAGAAGGCTGGTAAAGATAGTATTAGTCAGAATGAAGCAATGCGTACTGTATTTGTACTATGGGATGTTGTTCCGTATGATGCATTCTGTGAAGGTACATGGAATGTAAAACGTAAAGAACGTCGCGAACTTCTTGAATCTGCCATCAATGTATTGGGTAGTGATTTTGTACGTATGGTGAAATACCGTAAGGTTCAAAACATTAAAGAAGCATTTGAGTACAATAACGAACTCATGGATCAGGGTGAAGAAGGATCAGTACTGAAATGTGAAGATGGTATCTGGAAATCACATACATCTCCTAAGCAGTTGAAAGTAAAACTAAAAATGCAATTGGATTTGCGTATTGTTGGTTTCAACGAAGGTGAAGGTAAGCGTAAAGGTTCACTTGGTTCTTTACAACTTGAAAGTGCATGTGGCACACTGAAGGTAAATGTAGGAACAGGTATCCGTGAAAAAGATGCAGAGTGGACATTCAAAACCATTTGGGAACGAATGCAAGAACTAATTGGTAAAGTCGTTACCGTTGAGTGCAATGAGATTGTAATCGACAAGCGTACAGGTGAACCATCACTATTTTTACCAGTGTTTATTGAATTTAGATTTGACAAAAACACTTGTGACGATTATACTCGTATCTTAGAAATTCGTGATAGTGCTGTTGAGGTGTTCTCTAACAGTATTATTGAAGCACTTAGCTAATCATTTATTGGAGGTAATTATGAAATTTGTTGTAACATCTGACGTACACGGTGGAACTGATTACCTCCATAGCGGTGATTACAGTGATGTAGTACTGATCATTGCTGGTGACTTCGATGAAGTTAAACGCAGTCGTTACCGTACTGGTATCGAATCACTATGTAAGCAGTTTAAGAATGTAGTACTGGTTCCTGGCAATCATGAATATTATGGTTCCAATATCCACAAAACGCATAAAGTACTGTCCGATATGCAAGATGAGATTCCAAATTTCATCTTTTTGCAAAACAAATTTGTATGGCTGGACGGAGTACTGCTTGTTGGTAGTACTCTGTGGACAGACTTCGATAAAGGTAATTCTTTGACGAAGTTTGATGCTCGTCAGAAGATGAACGATTACAAACATATCCGTCATGGAACAACATCAGAGCCTTGGCGTAAGAAACTGACACCAGATGATACTGAGTTTATGCATCACAAAGATAAACAATTTATCAAAAATTCTATTGACACAGTTCGCTTTATGCATGATAATGATTTCAAGGTCATCGTGGTTACCCATCACGCACCAAGTTATCAAAGTATTTCACCAAAATATAAAAATGATTCACTGAATGGTTGTTACTGTTCCGATATGGATCAGTACATTGAAGATTTGGGTGCTGATGTTTGGATTCATGGTCATGTTCATAGTAGCTTTGACTACCACATTGGTAAGACACGTATCATTTGTAATCCACGAGGCTATGAATCATACAGTGGAGCTTGTGAGAATTTTGATTACAATCCTAAATTTGTATTTGAAATTTAATGAGAGGATATTGTGTCATTAATTTATTTTGAACTACCAGAATATACCAATTATCCAAGCCGAGTTATTTGCTCAGTTTATAGTAATGCATATCATCACTTGTTAGTGAATAGTAATAAAGCTGTGCATTATTATCGAAATAAAGAACCACGTACATTAAAGAATCGTTATGGTTTTGACCCAACTAACACTGAAGTTGAACTCTGTGATCTGTTTGGGGAAGTAATGGTGGTGTTGAAACGAGATATTCATCTTTTCCATACATACAAACTTAATCAGTACTTTATGGAAACACTGTCTATACGTTCCCATGCTCCGATGATTAAAGTTGATTTGAATTATGTTGATGATAAATTGAAATATGATTTTATAAATTCACTTGTTTATTTGGAGTAATATGAATATACGTTCAGTACGAATATTTTCATTTGTTGACATGAATGAAAAACACTCTTATGTGTTTGAAACTGTCAATAAGTTAAATCCTCATACGGCAAAAATGATTGAAACCATGAAGATCTTGAGTTTGCATATAGAAGTTTACTATCTTCATGACGATTCTGTTTTTGTATATGATGATGGATGGTATGACGGTGTGTTTTATGATGACATTAGCACTACTGCTGATTACTACTTTCTAGTGAGTAACCCACTATTCAGTACTAAAACTTTGTTTGACATTACCGATACAAGCGTGTATGATACAAGTCATGTTGAGTTACTTAAGTTTGATCCAGTATTATTCAACAAAGAAACGGCGTATTGGATGACGGATTTCTTTTCAAATATTCCAGTAAAATAGTTTGGACATTTTAAATCTTAGTGATATAATACTCACAACAACGAAATAATAGAGGAAATTAACAATGGTTGAACAATTCATGTTTGGTGGTTATGCTAATGGCGAAGTACGTAACATTTCTATTCCTTACGTAGTTGAGAAAGTTAATGGTTCAGAACGTACATATGATCTAGCATCTCGTATGATGCAAGACCGTATCATTTTCCTTGATACTGATTTCAATGATCAAATGGCACATATCATCAAACAACAATTGGTGTGGTTAGACTCACAAGGTGATTCCCCTATTACATTCTACATTAGTTCACCAGGTGGTTCAGTACACGCAGGTTTGGGTATTGCAGACGTTGCTAAGTCTTGTATTTCCCCAATCCGCACTGTAGTTATGGGTTATGCGGCATCAATGGGTTGCTATACACAATCTGTTATTGGAACTAAAGGTTTCCGTTTAGGTGGTAAACGTTCATACTTCATGTGTCACCAAGTAAGTTCTGGTACACAAGGTCTAATTACAGACCAGAAGATTTCCCTACAACATTCTGATGCACTGAATACATTGTTGACCAAAGAAATTGCAGAAGCAGTAGGCGTATCACATGAACAATTACTAAAAGATGCTGACCGCGATTTGTGGTTAAATGCAGAAGAAGCACTTGAATATGGTGAACATGGTTTCATTGATGGTATTATTCTTGGACCACGTAACGAAGAAGGCAAGTACTTAGTTAAGCGTCGCGGTGGTGTGGAAGAGTGGGTCTAATTTGAATTTCATTTGATGCCTCATTTGGGGCATCTTATTTCTGGAGATTATATGAAAGTTCTTGTACGTAATAATACTGAAGTCAATGATGTGTTGGATGATTCAGAGTTTATTAATGTCGCATTAGATCAGATTAGTGCAGTAGCTCTTGAATTGAAAGGTGTTGACGAGGCAGAACGAGTACTCAATGGTTTTTCTATTGTTCTCGAACTAATGCAAGAAGTTCTTATTAAAAAGAACATTAATCCAATTAACGCAGTTCAACACGCAGAAGCTATGCGTCAAGAACATGGCACATTCTCAGATAAAAAATTCATCAGTACTGACGAGGGGAAAGAATAATATGTCTAATGCACAATACAAAGAAGGTTCTGCCGCGTTTAAAAACAAAGTAGTTTTTAACAATGAACAGCTAAAATCACAGCACCCATTATTCCGTCAAGGATATCGTGCTGCACAAGCTGAAGCTATGAAGAAAAATAACGTAACCTTCCCAACAACTCTGTATGATATTCCCAAACGTCCTTCAGTGTTTAAAGCAGAATGGACTGACATTATGGCAGCGACAAAGCGTCCACGTTTTGCTAAATTACACACCGATGAAGGTCGCTGGTTGCTAATGGGGATTATGAAAGCAGTTGAGAATCAATCTCATAAGATTGTTCGTTATAAAGATGTTGTTGCTATGGTTGATAAAGCATTTGACCTTGTACTTCAATATGGTTATGATGAAGGTGTCCTAACTGTTTCTGATTGTGAAAAATATCAGTACACCCCATATCAAAAATAATATTACAAATAGGAATCCAGTACTGGATTCCTCTTTTTATTGCTGTATATCAATTTTCATCGATCAAAAAATGATCTATATAAGCTAAATACCCAAGGAATCATTGTTACTAGGGTAGGTGAATATGCAGCAATATAATTTAACTGAAGAACAAAGTGATATTTTTTATCATCATATGTTTTTAATTGATGAGTTTGCTTTGAAAATTAATTCTGAAGCAATTGATATATTGAAGAAATGGTATTCATGTTATAATAAAAACAAAAAGTGGTATTGGTTTAATAGAAATTTAAAGTCATTTTTAAAAACAATAACACAAGTTGATAGTGTAGAAATGATACATAGTTCAATTGGATATAGTTATTTGACTAAACACAATAATACTATGATGTTATCAGGGTTTAAAGTTGAAAGAATTTCCAAGTTAACAGGTTTGTCATTAGAAACAATTCTATATGATATTGAGAAAATTTGGAAAACTATAGAATTAATGCATAAAAATATGTCATTCATATATAGAAATTATGATATATTCACTGATGTACGACAATATCATAATAAACCGTATGTATTGGATGAAAAGTACTATAATCATATGGAAGTTTGTTCTAAACTCGTTGATGATTGGAATCTAGAGGGACATAATGAAATACACACACCTAAGTATAGATGATACTAATATCTGGTTAGATAACATAATCAAGACATTAGAATTAATTAAACTTACATTACAAAAAACTACAGATATTGAAATTAATATTAAAAAAGAAATATTAAACTATTATCATAGAAACAACTATAGCACGTTTATCTCTAAATTAATTTATGGATTATATGATATTGAAGATATTTGCATCGGTTACAGTACTGGTATTTGCTTCACTGTTAATGGTTTAAAAAATGATTTAAATTTCAGACTTTCCGATGAAGAGCAAGATTTTCGTAGATTTTGTGATAATATTATGGATACAGATAAAATTACATTTGTTATTGAATTAAATCAAACGTGGTCTACATATGCAGATAAACCATTTGAAATTAATGAAACAGATGTGTTAAACTATATTCGAGTTATGAAAATTCATGATTTGTGTAAAAACGCATTGTTAAGTATTGGAGCTTATAATGAAACATACGACTTGGTTGAAGATAGCAGAAGTAGTTGCTGAGGAAAGTAAATGTATTTCACAAAAAGTTGGTTGTGTTATTGTTAAAAATAACCGAGTATTGAGTACTGGATACAATGGTACTCCATCAAAACAACCAAATTGCTGTGATGTGAATCAACACTTAGTCAATGATGGGCGTTTTCAAGACTGGGTTAGTGATGAAGCAAAGCATGAACATCATGAGTGGAGTAATATTCATGAAATCCATGCTGAAATGAACGCTTTACTCTATAGTTCTCCTACTGAACGTCAAGGTGCTACTCTTTACACAACACTACAACCATGTTATACTTGTTCTAAGTTGATCGCAGGTAGTGGGATTTCACGTGTAATTTATCACAAAAGTTATCCACGAACACCACCTGAAGCGATTAAAGTACTGGAAGATGCTGGGATTATTGTTAACTGCATTTATGACAAGGGTATGAATCAATGACATTTATGATTGTTGGATTTCTATCAATATTAGTATTATTTTTTATAACAGTAATGTTTGTTATTGATGATAATGACATTTCTCAACGAAACTATGAAGTGCGTTTTTCTGCACAAAATAATAAGTACTATATTGTAAACTGTATACACCGTAGTGAGAAAAGGGTAACAAGTAGATTTGGATTTACCATTTATTATAAAGACCGAGTAGAAGCTGACATGATTTGTCAGAAGCTTAATACTGTAGAATAAAAAAAAGGAGCCACAAGGCTCCTTTTTTGTTAACCAGGGATGTTACAATAATACAAATCCCAAGGGTGATATTTCATTTCTCCAGTACTCAATTTAATTTTATGAAACTGGAATGATTCGGCAAATGCACTATCATCAATCTTAATACAAAAAGTATTTTTTGCTAAAGTTGGTGCAATCTCTAGTGCAGTTTTAGATGCATCTAATCTGATTTTATCTTTATCAAAACTTGTTATAGTTACAAAACGATAAACATTAAAATCAGTGTCGATAAGATCGTAAACACAACTAGAACGTTGATTAAAGATGTTCAAGTTATATTTCAATTCACCGTTTATATTAGCGGCGGTTACACAAAAGCCGCCGATATTGAATGGTAATTTACCTTGTGCTGCTATAGCTTTCATATTTTATTTCCTCTTATTAATAAACAACTACTTTTACAGATTGTTGTACCTTTTATATTTACACCGTCAACTAAATATCCACCTAAAGTGAATGGAAATTGGTCTTGTCCTGCGATTGGTTTTCCCATTAAGGGCACTCCTTATAAAAAAGCTTTACATTTGGTATGTGTTTGTGATAGAATCTTCACAGTGATTGTACTAAGGGGATTATCAGATGAGGGAAATTTGAGTTAAGTACAGAAAAAGTTTGACTTAAGTGTTTAAGTACTATATTATTTATATCTTCCTAACCAAAATTAAGGATTTGTTATGAAAAGACTATGGCTTGAGGTAGTACAAGCAGTAATGCTTCTGATGTTGATAAATTTTCCAGCCAGTGCTGGTATTGAAAGTAAAAATGTGATAAAGTACAATCCTGAAACACGTAATGTATATTTCATCTCAGATATTACGGATGGGTCACTAAAGCGTATGATGGAGTTGTATGATAAAGAACACTATGATACCATTACCATCACATCGCCAGGTGGTGATTTTGATGCTGGGATTAAAATGGCAAACTTCGTTAGAGACAATGGTATAAATTTAATTGTTTCTAGGTATTGCAACTCAGCATGTACTGTGGTATTCTTCAGTGTAGCTTTTGAAAAGCGATACATGATAAATCGCTCAGTACTGGGTCTTCATAACATTTCGATTAAAAGTAATGTTACTGATGGTGATAATTCATTTGTGTCTGTAAGACAGCTATCAACTTTTACCGAAGAAATGGCAACAAAGGTAGGTTTCCTTTTTTCACTATATGCAGCAAATGGAATCCCACCAGAAGTTCTATTTAGAGTTAGTCGTTCTCGTGGTGAAGATGTTGTAATATTAACAAAACCAGAACTGGTTTTTTACGGTTCAGTCAAACAATAAAAATAATTAAAATAACAGGATGATTATGATGTACTTCCTTTGTTATTAATTATATTGAGATTATATAACTATGACAAACATCCAAAACTTGACATCTATTATTTTTTATGCTACTGTAGTAATGTATGCTACAGTTATTTTTCTAACAGTTTTCATTTACAAAGATTATCGTAATGGCTTTATTGATCCAACTACAATGAAGTTCAATTCAAAATTCGAAGCAATAATTTATTATGTACTATCAACTTCATACTTGGTGTGCCTAATGTTGTTAGGAGCACTAATTTATATCTTATACACAACATTATTTGCAATTGGAGCTATTTTATGACCTGTATTATTGCACACACTGACGGAGTAAGTTCTTTTATTGCTGGGGATAAGTTAGGAAGCAATGGATTTACAAAAACTGTTCAAACTGAGCCAAAGGTATTCGAGAAAGAATTTATCAAGTTACATGATGATGGACTAACTAGAACTAAAGAAGTAATGGCATTGGGTTATACTACATCATTTCGTATGGGTCAGTTGTTAAATTATAACCTTAATTTACCTGAACAAGATGCTAGTCAAACATTTTCACAATATTTGGTTCTTAAAGTTATTCCAATCATTCGTCAAATGTTTAAAGAAGAATGGGGTGCACGAGATGCATCACAAGATGTAGGTGGTGGACAATTTATCATTCTCCACAATCATACAATCTATGAAGTTCAAGAAGACTTTTCAGTACTACAACCTAAAACAAGAATTACCGCAGTAGGTAGTGGGACATATCATGCAATTGCAGCAATGCAAGCATATATTGAAGTTGAGAACGAATCTAAAAAACCACTACACGAACGTATCAAATCAATTTTTAAAATTGTTAGTGATAATGTAACAAGCGTAAGCGAAGAGTTTGATGTTTTAAAATATTAAAAGTACTAATATTATAAGAGAGAATAGATGATGGCATACACAATTTATGAATGGGTTTTGAGTTTTTTTATAGTTTTTTCTATTGTTGTAATTTATAACAATGCTAAATGCTTATATAGAGACTTGAAATCCAATGGTTATCACAAAGATAATAATTTTATGTATGCCTATCATATTGGAATCATTCTGTTATTATCAATATATTTAATTGTTTTTTTATAAGGATTGAATATGATATCAGAAAAATTTATAAGCAATGAAGGTAAAAAGCGATTACTGATTATATCAGGTGCAGGACTTTCTGTTGAAAGTGGTATGGAACCTTTTCGATTTGATGATGGTTTGTGGGATACATTTAAAATTAATGATGTATGTAACATTGCTAGTTTAACTACGAAATATCACGTTGTTCATTCCTTCTATAATACATTACGTGTAAAATTGGGACAATGCGAACCCAATGCAATGCATTATTTTATAAAATCGTTAGAAGATCAATATGGTGATTGCTTCCTTCATATGACTTCTAACATGGACGATCTTTATACTCGTATTGGTGGTCATGAGCTTAAACTTCATGGAAACTTGTGCGAAGTTATTGAAAATTATAGTATCAATTCCGATGATTATAATGTTATTAACTGCGGATACGAACCATACATACCAAAACATGATGTTTTTGCTAAACCAAATGTAGTAATGATTGGAGAATATCATCGTTATGTTGATGGTATTCGCTTACCAATTTACGAAGAACGAAATAATGTGTTGAAATCTCTTAATGAAAATGATACAGTTATTGTAATTGGTAGTAGCGATACAGTACTGGTATGGTCGAGATTAGCAGCAGCATTACCATGTTATAGTGTTAATGTTAACATTCGTAAAAATGATAATGATTTTTTGTTTAATGAAAAAGTTATCAAGCCAGCAACCAAAGCAATACCGCATCTAGAGACTATAATTAAGGAACGTATGAAATGAGTGTTAAAGAAGTTCCCTTTGGTGAATATGGCACACGTGCAAATTTTGTATTTTGTTATTTCTTTGCAAGAAAATGCAACCCTTACAAAAACTATGAGTTGAATGATATACCAGAAGTAAATTTAGTATTACTGCAATTACGATGGGATGGTCTTCTTGGTGGATGTGGTGGAACCGTAGAAAGTACTGATATCTCACTAGAAGATGCGTTGCGTCGTGAAGTTCAAGAAGAAATGGATTACAATATTTTTGTTTCCCATCTTCGACCACTCAAAACTTTTGAAATTTACCCAGGTGCAAACAGTCACAGTTTTAGCTATGAAGTAACCTATGACGAGTTGAAACACATTAGAGATGGATACACTAATGCTAAACATGCAAGTGCAGAAGTTGCTGGTGTAAATTTATGTCATATTTCTCGTTATTCTAAGGGACAAAATCGAGAAGCGGGATATAATAATCTTATGACACAGAACTTCATCGGTACAGCAAAACAAGAATTGGAGTATCTGGTTCAAAAAGAAAACTTACTAATTAGTTATCTATAGGAGTTTAACATGTCTTACTCAATGTTTTTGGATGATATTCGTGATGCAAATCTATATTATCCAAACCAAGATATGGTGGTATGTCGTGACTTTAAAAGTGCATGTGAATATGTTATTGAAAATGGAATTCCAGCATTTGTATCATTCGACCATGACTTGGGTGATGTGAGCGAAGACGAAAAGACTGGATATTCTTTTGCTAAGTTTCTTATTGATTATATGTTTGATAATAATATTAAAGAACCGTTTGAGTACTTTGTTCACAGTAGTAATCCTGTTGGTAAAATTAATATTGAAACATACTTAAACAATGGATTTAACGCATTATGATTCAAACACACATCAAAAGTCTTATTTGTACTGTTCTGTTAGGTGCAGGAGTTCTTTGGTTCGGACAGTATCACGAGAACACTAAGCGTACCAACATTCACTACAATACCGCAGAAGTTGTTAGTTTAGGACAATGTAGCGAGTCCAAATGTTCATTTATGTATAAAACCCAAAGTGGTGAAGTACGTAATGGACTATCAAGAGAACCAGTTTCAATTGGTCAACTTGTTTACCAGGAGTGCTGGGAAGAAAAGGTTCGAGGTTCACGTTGCTATGTTGAATACGAACCAAATATGTAATAATCCGAGTCAATAACATTAGTCGAGTACAAGGATGTACTCATAACTCAAGGATGTTTTATGAAAAAATATACAATTGACACAAACGTACTACTATCTGACCCGAATGCATCTATTGCTTTTGATGGTGCTGCAATCATTCTACCATTTACAGTACTGGAAGAATTGGATTCAATTAAGAGTCGTAATGTAGATGTTTCACGCGATGCTCGTGTTGCTATTCGTAACATTGAAGCAATTATTGCAGATGCATCACATGATGAGATTAGTAGTACTGGTGTTAATATTGCTGATGTTCATACCAATATGAATCCTGATAGCAAATTGTTTGTTATTACAAACGAAGAAGCTGAAGCACTAATTCGTACTAAAGGTTCAGAAGAGAAAGTTCAAACCCTTCTCAAAAGCACAGTACCTGATGATAAAATCATTCTGGTAGCTTTAGCAACAGAATCAGTACTGGTAACTCGTGATATCAACATGCGTATCAAAGCACTAAGTTATGGTGTCGAGGTACAAGATTATCGCCATGATATTGTTATTGGTGATAGTGATTTGATTCACATTGGTCAACACCATTTGGAAATCAATTTTTGGGAAGTATATAGCAACTTAACCAATACTAATATTCAATCCGAACAAGTTGGTCGTCGTTTGTATCATTACATTTCCAAAAGCTTGATTGAGCATTTGCTCCCACAAAATCTATGCATCGGGGATTATCTATATGATGATGCAGACGTATTATTTGTGTACGAAGGTCAATCAGCAATTGAGGAAGATGATGGAACACTAACACCAGAAGATATTTTGGTATTCCAAGATATTGGACAATCAGTAGCTTTACGTGCTAAAGTATGGGATATTAAAGCAAAGAATATCCAACAAGCACTCGCCATCAACAGTATTCTCGATCCTGATGTACATCTAACAGTACTGCTAGGTTCTGCTGGTACTGGTAAAACACTAATTACGATTGCGACTGCATTAGAATTAGTACTGGAAAAACGTAAATACGACCGAATCATCTTCTCTAAAACTCAAGACTCACAGTTTGAAGATATTGGTTTCTTGCCAGGTTCAGAAGCAGAAAAAGTGATTCCATTCTGTGGAGCCGCAATTGACGCGTTAGAGTTTCTTCATAAAGATGATGCTAACCCACAAGGTAGTATTGAAGAGATTATGAAACGTAATGTTATTCAATTTAAAGCACTAAACTTTGTACGTGGACGTTCATTCACCAACACTATTCTAGTAGTTGATGAATTCCAAAACATTACACCTGCACAAGCCAAAACAATCTTGACACGAGCAGGATTAAACTGTAAAGTAGTAATTATGGGTAACTTGAGTCAGATTGACAGTAAGTTTATTAGTCCTGTTAACAGTGGTTTGACATATGTAACTGAGAAGTTTAAAGATTGGGCAGGTTGTCGTGTCATCGAACTAGAAGGTGTTGTTCGTTCACCACTTGCAGAATTTGCTGAAGAAAATATGTAATATTGTATGGGACATTATGTCCCATACATGATATAATGTTGTTATCATAATACAGAAGGAGATATAAAATGGCTAAACAACCTAAGAAAAAAGAACCAGTAGCAAAAGTTAAGAAAGAGAAAGTTATTCAATCTAAAGAACAACGTATGTACGAACAACGTAAGAGTGAAACCCTATCCGGTCTTCAAGCTCTACGCAAACAAGGTGTACTAACTCGTGCACAGTACCGTGAACTAGTAGCTCAGAAAGGTTTTTGATTCATTTGAAGACATATTGTGGAGTTCTTAATAAATACTTTTATAAGAATAATAATACTTTTTATTAAATTAAAAAGAACTCCATGTGTTATTTCAGTTTTTCGTCCCTGTCTTTTGGCAGGGATTTTTTATATCTATATCTTGACAAAAGGAACAAATCATGAGAACATGTATTAAAGGAAGAATGACTTTCCATTAGGTTATTTTAACTTAAAGGAGATTTCATATGTTTTTTGACCAAACATTTACGTTGTATCACGATTCTGGTAAAGTTGAGATTATTGATAATCTGTTAGAGTACATTGCGGAACATGACGGTATAGACCGTTTCCACAGTAAGATGAAATTCGATTTAGCTGAATTCAACAAAAAGAATCGTGAAACATTTTGGAAGAACCGTTTCTATTACGAAATGTTTCCAGAAAAGTTTGTGGGTTATTATCTTTGTACTGAAAAAGGATTACTTGTATCTCCTGATTTACTTATGGGTGAATACATGATACTCTATAATGAGTACTGGGAACATAAACGTAAAGCTCGTGATACGGAATGGCGACATAAGCGTTCGTATATGTACAAACATAACCACTCCCGATACAAGCGTCCTAAGACACAACAAGAGCGTCGTATGGCTTGTGCAGTACTGAAGGATGAGGGGGAACCTGATATACGTGGAAGACGTAAGATGCGTTCATTACCATCGTATTGGGACGATATCAGAACAAGACATAGTACTGGCTGGAAATACAGTACTAAACGTAAACATCAATACAAAGGGAGCTAATGCTCCCTAATTTTATAGGTGAACTTTATGAACAAAATTGACGTTACTGTAGTGATTGGTTATATTGAAATTGAACCGTGTGGTATTGATACCTTTATTGACACTCTTAATAAGTATCGTGCTGAATATAACGGTCCCATTAGTCTTTCACCCGACGGTGGTTACGGCGGTTTTCATGGATACAATGTAATTTGGACCAGAGAAGAAACTGACGAAGAATATAATACACGAATTGAAGCTGAATCTAAAAGATGTGAAGAAATTGAACGTCAAGAAATGAAACACTTAATGAACAAGAAATCATTAAGTACCGAAGAGAAATCTAAACTGCTAAAATACATCAAGGATTACATGTAATGAAAAATGTAACTCAAGAAAAGATTCTGTACCTTGCAAAGTACAATGGTGGTTTCAATATCATTAGCCGTGAGTACAGTGGTAATTTGGCTAAGTTGATTGACAGTTTGTTAGAATTTGATTTCATTAAATGGGAAACTAATGAACTTTGGTACGAATATGCTGGTCAGAAATGGGAAAGTGATTATGATAATGCAATACATTCATACACTATCACCAAAGCAGGTGAAGTTCGATTAGCCATTATGCGTTGTGCATATACTTACAAAAATCATAAAGGTGAAGAAAAACATATTCGCAGAAATGAAGAGCTATTACTTCTCATGGAAGCAGCAAAAGTTACAATGCATGATTTGTTCCACCACCCACGTTGGTATGAAAATCTAACAAAAGCAGAGTACAAAGCTTTACGTTACATTGATGAACAAAACAACACCCCAGTTGAAGTTGATGATGTTAGTGATGATGAACTAAGCCTCAAAAATGTATTTGAAAGTACCAGTACTGAAAGTATTACAGACATTTCTGTACAGATGGCACTAAAAGCAATGGAACTTTTCAAGACACAATATGAAGGACACAGTGCTGAAGAAGTAGAGCGTGAGTTCATTACACGCGTACAGATTGCATTGTTCCAATCGAAAAAGTAGGATGATATGAAATTTTTACTTGTACTAATCGCAGTTCTTATGGTATTATCTTGTTCAGTTAGTAATGGTTCATACATTTACGTATCAGTATTTGAAGAAGCTCCCGACAACTGTGTATTAACTCATACTGGAATTGTGTTAGTTAATGGTAAACCATCAATCGAGTACTTATGTATAGGTGATTAAATTATGAAATTATTATATATTTTTATTATTTCTTCTATTGTATTTCTGAGTGGATGTGCTCCTAAAGTTGATGAGATGGATGCTGAAATCATCCGTCAAGGTTTAACAAAGCTAAATCACCAAGGAACACTATACGCATGTCATACTATGCGTCATGGGCAAGATCTTAATCTCATGTGCAGGAAGATTGTGAATCGCAAACGTCTTAATACTGTTCCGAAGGATGCACAATGAAAGAAGTAATTG